>Ga0075444_10000647_pt1 | contig 20829 bp, 24 predicted proteins | sample CoawatmetaG01DNA_FD_76836 | JGI IMG/M metagenome (GOLD analysis project Ga0075444, IMG submission 76836) | Marine microbial communities from the West Antarctic Peninsula - Coastal water metaG017-DNA | ecosystem: Environmental > Aquatic > Marine > Coastal | place: Atlantic Ocean: West Antarctic... | reverse complement strand
GATCTAGCTTATGGTCGGCACACTGGTACGCTTCAAGCATCTTTTTACGAGTGTGTCTGGCTCTATCTACAGCCGCCGCCAGGTCAGCTAGTGTCGGCTCACCTAATGGGTCTGGGTGGGTTAGCTTGTGCATAACTTAGGAATCTCCTGTCGTTGTTTTTGCGGACTTTCTCAATGTTGCGCTGAGTCTTGTGCGTAGTGTGTTTTCTGGGGAAATACGCACCGCCATCCTCTAAGTTAGCAAAGTAGTTGGTATTCGTTTTAGTGCCTTGCGATTCAGCAAAGCGAGGCGTAGTAAGCTGCAGTAGTTCTCTAGTAGTCAGGATCATGAACAGCACCTCCTACGGTTGCAAACTCTTCCCATTCACCCGGATAAATACCAGTCATGAGAAACTCGCGGTGATCTGTGGGTACATGAGGCATAGCGTCTTGTATCTTCATGCCGCGTTTCCACAGTGCGTAATCGATGACATCACAGTCAACAGACAGAGTGTTCTTAAAGCCAGTCAGGGGTGATCGCTTGGTTAGAGTAATCATCGCTTGGGACTCCATAGCTTTATGCGTTCATCCTCTGCATTCCAATCTTCTCTGCGTAGGATTCGAGCAAGTCTTGCTTGGATGATGGCTTCGTCTTTGGTCAGCCCTGCCTTGATAAACTGGCTCTCTACTAGCGACCAGTCAGGTCTATTGCCTAATACTTTGGCAGCAGTTACCGCACCTATCTTGGGACAACCTGAGTAACCATCGGTAGGGTCACCCTGTAGTGTCTGAGTGTAGAAATTCAAGTCAGCCACTTCTAAAGTGATATCTAATAGGTCACCATCATTTGGCCTAAACAGCCGACCAGGTATTGTCTTCATGTCTTTGTCATCAGAGACTATTACAGTGTCAATGCTTGGGTCGCTACCTAAGATGCCCATGACATCATCAGCCTCTAACGTAGCCTGCCTATGACTAGGCCAAGTGGCTTCGCACCATTCAACCATTGCTTTGTAGCCAACAGGCTTACGAGACTTCTTGCGGTTACTTTTGTACTGAGGTGATACGGCTTTACGGAAGTTAACAGAGTCACTAATACACATTAGAGCTTCACTTGTTCCTAGTCTCTCGTGGAAACCGTTTATTTGGTCAGTGAATATCTGCTTTGCTACTTTAAGATCAGTGGATAATGACCATATGTCGTCACCCCAATCTTGTTCATCCTCTGCAATTATTGACGCCCTGAACAGGAACAGGTCGGCATCAATGAGTAGTGTTGGGGTCGAAACTCCCTGCAATTTCTTCAAGTATTTCATCTAGAGTGTCCTTGTAATCCATGCCCAAAGGCGTGATGTTGAATCTATCTACGAATAACTCTTCTTCCACCTGGTTAGTGATAAAACCTAGGCTGCAACAAGTGGCTACATAGAGCGCGGCTTGTCGTGCAAAGTTAGATTTGAGTTTGAAAGGGTTACGCCATGCCTTGTCTAAGACAATGTAAAAGCCCACGATATGCTCGACAGAGTAGCCATCGATATCCTTGGAGTCAGTGGGTGTCACTCCAAGTGTTTCCCAGTTTGTATTCAGCTTCGATCGGGAGTCTGAAGTTGAATTCTCTTCCAACCTCTTCCGCCATTCTTCCAGTGATATCACCGACATACTTTGCTACCTCTTTAGTTTTACAGGCGATCTGCACTTCATCATGGATAAAACCCACTATGTAAGCCGCTAGACCTTGGTTAGTTATTTCTTGATCTATCATGAAAACCCAACTTTTGGCTATCACAGCGCCTGCATTTTGCAGAATCTGAGAGAGACAACGGTGTTCACTTCTGACGTACAACTTGCGGCCATCGATGCCTTTGATAAAGCCACGCCTTTTGTAAGCACCTTTAAGTTCAGCTTTGAGTCTTTTAAACGCGGGTACATTCTTTTCAAAGTCAGCTTTGAGTCTCTTACCGTCTTTAGCAGTGCCTCCTACTATCTTGCCAATGAGAGCATCACCCCCGCCAAAGATAGTGCTGTAGATGAAGGTTTTTGAAGAATCCCTGTCAGGTAATCCTGCTGCCATTTGGTTAAACGTATGGATATCTGATTCCATGATCTGCTTGGCGTATTCACCATCGTCATCTAATAGTTGTGCGAGACACCTAAGTTCTATCCCTGATAAGTCTGCACCACATAGAGTCCAACCTTTAGGCACAGTGAATAGATCACGACACTCTTTACCGTAGACAGATCGAGTCGATGGTACTTGACCCAAGTTAGGTGAACGATGGGCGCATCTACCACTGACAGTGCCTGACGACACTAGGTTGTGCCTGATCTTACCGTCACTATCTACCATCTTCATCCAAGCGGATCCACCCTCTGCTAACATAGCAATACGCTTCTGTACCAGGAAGTATTCAGCCAGTGATTTGGCTTCTCTAAAAGGTAGGTCAATCAGGACGTTTTCATCGATCTTAGGTTCACCACTGGGGGTATAGCTTTTGGGCTTCCACTTGTATTTAGCAGTGAGACATCTAGCAATGTGCTTGCGAGAGTTAGGGTTGAAGTGGACTACCTTTACCTTCTCTGTAGGCTCACCCTTTATGTAACCTCTAGTGGCATTGTTAACCTTGGGTGTGAACGGTGTGCGTATCTCCCACGGTTCAAACAGAGTGGCTAGTTGAGTATCTAACTCAAGTCGTCTCTGGGACAACGTGGCATAAAACTCACCGGCTTTGTCTTCATCAAAAGTCCAACCGTTGTTACCTATCCGGTAGCACACTTCCGCTAGGTTATGCTCAAGATCAATGCTGCGCTGAGAGAAGTCTTTGTCTCTTTGTAGTAGCTGTAGGAGGTCATAGGTGACATGAACGTCTTGCTCCATGTACTCAAGCATGGCTTCACTAAAAGTCTCCCAACCACCATCGTAGTCACCTTTGGCGTTGCCTAGGCGTAAACCCCAAGCCTTTAGAGAGTGTGATCCCCAGAGTCTCTTTTGGAAGCCGTCGGGGAGTACGACGGAGGTTGCGTCGTCACTCATTAAGTCAGCTTTGATTAGTCTGGATAAGACTAAGGTATCTGTTACTTTGCCTTTAGGTTTCCACTCTGGGTATAACTTTTGGATAGCCGGGATATCAAAGCCAATGATGTTATGGCCTATGATCTCTTCTGCATTCTCTAGTACACCAATAGCCTCTTTGATCTGGTCAGGTCTATAGCTTACGACTGAGCCAGTACTAGAGTCTCTAATAGCAATACAGTGGATGGTCGTGAGTTCTTTGAGTAGACCATTAGTCTCAATATCAAAGATAGCCTGTTTCATAGCACCATCTCTACTTGTAGTGGTCTTGGCGTAGTGGCTACAACACCAGTACGGTAGAAGCCCTTGTGCTTGGGGTAAGCCGCATGGAATAACCTGGCGTAGTAAGCAATGGTGGCATTAGGTATCTTAAAGAAAGAATCAGCCTGAGTATCAGAATCAGAGTGCCACCGTATTCTCTCAATGACGGCTCTAGCTGAGTAATGCTCTCTACCAGACTTGATAGCTATTAAACTGTAGTGCTTAAACAATTCCCAGACATGGGGGTTCTTCTTGTGAAACTGTTGGAAGTCTTTTTCAAGACGAGTTTGTGCTAAAGACATAGTGTCTCTCCTTAGTTATTCGAGGTTTGCTTACTTAGAATCTGGAGTCGGCCTCGATCAGCCTTCCAGTATTTCGGTCATATTGAAGTGTGTCTGCTTGTCCCACTTCTCCCGTAAATCTGTTCTTTAACAGCACTATCTCTCTAGAGTCATCACTGGGGTCTTCCTCATTCACTTGTAAGCCAATACAAAAGTCAGCTAACTGAGCTAAAGCATGGCTACCACGGAGTTGGCTGAGTTGAACCTTTGCACCATTCTCATGGCCTTTGGCTCCCTCTGGCCTCTTTAAGTGACTCACTAGGAACAGACAGATATCTAACTCTTGTACTAGCTTTCGTAAGGTAGTCATTATCTGATCTATTAGCCGTCTTTCATCAGTCACCTGACCTGTTAAGCCACTCACCAAGATACTCACATGGTCTAGAAAGATGTGCTTACAACCCATGCCTTTAACCATGTATTGGATACGGTTAACGATGGTGTCTACAGCAGTTGAACCAAAGTGGTCAAATAGATAAACAGGATGTTCACCCAGTAGGCTGTCATAGGCTTCTATAACCTCTTCCTCTCCTGCTGCTGACTCATCAATGGTGATGTTCTTATCCATATGAAGCCCAACAAGACCTTGTAGTGTCCTCTTGTTAGTCTCTTCTAGCATGAGCATCCCAACAGTCTGACCGTGGGTGTGTAGGTGGTACGCTATCTCTCTAATCAATGTACTCTTACCGACACCAGATCCTGCACAGATAGTGACAAGGCCAGTGCGTATACCACGAGTCATTTCATTGAGTTTTGGATAGGGATAACTAACAGTAGATGTTGAGTCTGATTTACCAATGATATCTCTAAAGTCATCACTAGAAACTATGCCATCTGGCCTCCAACTCTTGGCTCTCCAAATAGCATCTATGATGGCCTTACCTTCACCCCTCTGGAGGCACTCATTGGCATCCTTATGGGGTAACTTAGCAATCTTGACCTTACCTACTGGCAACGCTTCAGCGCACTCTAAGGCGGCTTTCTGGCCCACCTCGTCTTGGTCAAACATCAGTATTACTTCTTCAAATTGCTGTAGGTAATCCCAAGCGCCTATTAGTGCTTTCTTACCGCTACTTGCACCTTGCCCTAGAGAGACAGTAGGCCACTTATTACCTTGGATCTGAGAGACTGACATACAGTCAATTTCACCTTCGGTAATCACTAGCTTACGACCACCGTTCCATAGGTGTTGGCCGAACAGTGTCATCTTCTTAGCGTCACCTAAGATGCTAAAGTTCTTATCTGCATCTCGTATCTTTTGGGCTACCACTAAGCCATCTGAGTTTCTGTAGTTAGCTATCTGTTGTGGTCGTCCTCTGTAGTTGTCAGTGACTTGGTAATCAAACTTACGGCAAGTCTCTTCGGATATACCACGGACACTGAGTGTCGTGTAGTAGCCATCAATGAGATCTGTTGGCCTCTTGGGTGCTTGGGCTTGAACCTCTGCACCCTCTTCGCCTGCTTGGAAGTCCTTACAGCCGAAACAGTAGGTATGACCGTCACTGAAGACAGCCGCGTTATCTTTGCTACCACAGGCTTCACAGGGTATGTGGGCTACCTTTGTTGTTTCATCGTGTTCTTGTTCCATGTTGGTTTACCCCTTGTGTTGGAAAAAGGGGATGCCCTTTCGGACACCCCCCCAAGCTCTCCTTAACTACTCTCGTAGCCACTCATCGGGGATCGTTTTATGTGCCCACACAAAGTTGTGCTTATCACACCAGTTTGCGTAGGTGGTTTTCGATCCCTTATAGAGTTTGTGGTTGGCATTACTAAAGACGAATCTCAAGTCAATGCCGGGATGTTGCTCACGGATGAATTGGTGCTTCTTGCGGTCTTCTAGATCAAAGATGCCTTTGGTTTCGACATAAAAAAAGCCACCTGTTTTAGTAGGTAACTTAAAGTCGGGCGTGTACTTAGCTTTGCGTAGTGGAACTTCGTATTCTATCTTGTCAGTCTCATACTCGACTTGAAGTCCTGCTGAAGTAATCTGCTTAGAAATAGTATCCTCTAGACCAGAGCGATATCCGTGCTTAATGCCTTGCTCAGAAGCGGTCAGCCGTTGCCGATTCCATCGGTGGTTCTTCTTGTACATCTTCAAAAGCCTCTTTAGTTATCTCAGCGGCTACAAAGCCACCCTCGAAATTATCGAAACCTTCGTCATCACCACCGTTACCACCAACAGGGTTAATCACTTGGACTTTAACTAACTGGAGTGAGACACCTTTTGAACCACTCACGGAATACGTTGTTATATAGCCACCAACCTTAAGAGTTGAGCCACCCCATAGTCTTGGGATCTGATCGCCTACCATGACTTGGCCTTGGCTATCGAAAATCTTAGGGGCATACTTAGACTTAACTTTCATGATGGTGTTGCCAGTCTCTTCATCTTGGGTAAACGGCATCTTGAACTTAGTGCCTTTACCGAACTCTGCCACTGCTAGGTTATTGCAGGCATCTATTAGCTCTTCACAGTTATCCATAGATAAGGCGGTCTTATAGACACCCTCTGGATTAAACTGTGTGTCTGGGTGGTTAAGATGGGGGTAAACGGCTGTTCCGATTGGTGTTACAAATTTAACTCTCTGAGACATCTGGTCTCTCCTTAATTGTGGGTTTAGTTTTCTCTTCTTCGGTTACGATGAAACGGTCAAGACTAATGTTTAATCTCTTTGCTTCATCAATTAGGGGCAATGGCAATTGCTCTTTCCTTTTGAAAAGGAGTTCAGCAAGCGCCAAGCAGCGTTCTCTTGGATGCATAGTGGAAATTTCGCTTCTGTCATTCTCTGAAGGTCACCATTAATCGATATAAAGGTGCTTAGAGCTGCTTCTGGCGGGGTTTTACTAGGGGGTTCGTACTGTTGGTGCTGTTGGCTATAACTTTATGACCAGATAGTCTAAAAAGACTACGTTTAGCATTGGGCTGGCTATAGACTTTGAGGTATCGAGGGGAATAGAATCATCAGTTGTTGGTAGTGAGGCGGCCTGAGAGCAGTCCTGATCTCTTCGGGCATCAATTTGGACACCCTAGGTTGCCTCACTATCGGCTTCTAATACTCCAGTCAAGCAAAGCAATAATCCGAAGCCATTACTTCCGTCATATCTAAATTACCTTTCACAGGTATAGGTTCAAACTTAGCTAAATCTGGTTCAGCCAAATTCTGTTCAGCAGTACTCTTTAGTTCTGTATAGAGGCAAGTGTCTTGGTACTGGTCTACGAAAGTAGCTCTGACAGTATCAAATAGAGTCCAAGTGTCCTCTACACCTACAGCAAAACTATCGTGGATCACCATGAAGTCAGTAATGCCATTGTCTACTAGAGATAGCACTGTGTTCGCTAGGTGCGCTGAGTCCAGAGAGTGTACGAAGTTAGCCGCAATGCCTGCCTTAGACTTAGCGGTGTCTATCTTGAACTTATCTTCTCTGCGTACAGACATCTGCGCTCTAGTCTTTACTTTGGCTTCTCTATCGTAGAGATACAGCCGTACCTTCTTAGTCTTCCATTTGGTGTACTTCTGTACAGCAGGGAAACCTACAGGACTTCTCCAGTGTGTCGGCTTATTCTCTTTTGATAACGCTATAGAGACACTCTGTAAGAACTTCATGCCTTGGGCTGCACTAGAGATAACCTCTTGTACACTCTCATAGCTAATCTCAGCAAAGAGTCTAGTAGCATGAAACTGTTGATCTACTGTGCCAAAGGGGTGTACTTCTTTGTAAACTAACTCTCTGTCAGCTAAAGGTTTCATTAGGTCTTCAGTTACCTGGTCAGCAAAACCGTATTGGTTACTTGAGTATGGGTAAGTCATTGTGTTTCTTTTTACAGTGGATCGGGTGACACCATGATCTAGCCATAGCCTAGCGCCCTCCTTACGCTCCTTACGCACCTCTTCTACAGGCATCTTCACGTTACCATCGGCATCTCTACGAGGCTTTAGGTTGGCTTCTACAGTGCTTGCTAGGGCTATCCTTTGTAGCTTCGTATTCACTCTATCAGCCACTGTTTGGTATACATCTTGAGGTATGTCACTAGGTACTAAGTTAACTAAAGCACCATCGACTTCATTCAGAGATAATGCACTGTAGTGTTGTACTCCTGAGTTACTACCATCTAGTGCCGGAGGTAGACAGCTTATGTAGTCTCCAGTTGACTCTAGGTAGCCAACCCAATCAACACAGGCTGCATAGAACTGAAAGGGTTTGTCGGCTGACTGGATTAACTCTAGGTTAGCTACAGGGTCTTTTACTATGGATCTGATCATGGGTTCATTGAACTCTACCCAAAGAACTCTATCAGACAAGTCTTGCTTACTGATCTTATTAAAGTCTCCACAGTTAGCTAAATGGATAGCCGACCACTCACAGTTATCTGAAGTAACCAGAGAACCATTCTTGAGTAGTGTTAAGGCTTTAATGTGGTCATCTCTGTGGTAGCTAAAGTTCGACACAGGATAAAACCTACCTCTGAAGCACATATTCCACACTAAGTAGAACTGGTCTTCTGAAGCAAGTTCTGTAGCAGTACTTAAGTCTTGTTCCATCATGCAAGAACGACCAGTGATCTCACGGTTCTTCTTCATGATCTTGGTACGTTCCATCCTGAGTAGATTCTTCTCGAATACAGTCAGAGCTTCCCAAGCCTCTGTAGTAGGACTCTCTGGTAGATCCATTTGATACTGTAGTGGAAACTTCTTGAAGGACTCTCCTGAATCCCAACAGTGTTGTACTAACTCTAGGACAGCCGTATTGATCTTCAATGGGACAGCCTGTAGTGCATTCAAGGCTTCAACATAAGCAGGAACTTCACCTTCAGTAGCTGCTTTAGCAAAGTCATGCTTTATGTGTCCACTCTGCTCATAGCAAGAGCCTCTCACTAGGGGAACTAAGTGTGATAGCTCTTCACTTGCGTAGCCACCATCCAGTAGGCTAGTCCAAGGTACTGGGGGTGTAATCATAGGGGCAAACATGGGTTGCCTCCAAGATGCCTGGATGTCCTGTCTAACGATTTCAGCCGATGCCTCTGGAGTAAGCCCAATCATCTTCTTAGTGCGATTAGCCATGAACTCAGTATAGACCTCAAAGATATCAGAGAACTCTAGTACAGCGTTAACTACAGGTTCTGCAAAGGCTTTTATGGCTACATCTAGGTTCTGTGGTGTGAATTTAACTTTGGATTTTGCTGAGTGGTTTGAAACCATACTCTTTACTGCGGCTATTCTCTTACGGTCTGTCTGGTGTCCTTTGGTGGCTAACTGTTCGGCTTTCCGGTGTAACTTAGAGTTGTATCTCTTGAGGTCACGACTCCAAGCCTCTAACTCTACCCTCTTGGCTATCTTAGCGGTACAAGCAGTTAGACTTGAGCTTTGACCTACTGCATCCATGAATGTGTTAAGACCAATGTAAGCTAGTTTATCTGGGTCAAGGTCTTTAAGTGTCTCAACCCAACGATAGGGCTTACCTCTTCCTTTGGCTAACTCTAGGTCTATGTATTGGGTTATACCCTCTGATACTTTGGTTAGAGCATTAGTTATAAAACTATGGTGGGTGTTACTTTTAGATAGCTGTTTCTGTTTGGCTTGACGGTTGTTGTATCTTTGGATGCCTCCTTGGCGCATTTGATCTTCACGTTGCAACTCTTCTAAATGTAGGTCTCTTGCGTGAGTAGTTAAATCTGTCATCTTGTGTTTCCCCTTGAAGTGACGCTTGCGGTATTACCTTAAGGTCACCATTAATAAATCAGTTGGTTTGCCGTGGGATAACATCGTGTATCCACCAGGCCATTACGGCATCAATTGTTGTGTCTATTTGTTCGACTGCGTATTCCATAAGCTACTACTCCTCTGTGTGTATTCATGTGTTTATTCGATCATGTAATATGCTCTTGTAAATTGTGAATAGATACCCCTTAAGTTAAATAACCTTAAAATAACTATGGGTACTACAAAGCCATAGCCATTTCATGGGTACTTTCTTCAGTACTCTTAATGTACTTAGCTGTAGTTACGATTGCTTTGTGACCTAAGAAGTCACCTATCTGCTTCATGTTGAAACCTTTGAGAGCAAGTTCAGTTGCGGCTGTATGCCTACAGACATGGAATACAAAGTGTTCATCGTTGGGGGCTAACCTCCTACGCACCCTGTCCCACACCCTGTAGAACTGGTGGTGATCAAAGTCTGTAGAGGGACGCTCCTTTAGAGCCTGTAGAGCCGCCCATGCGGCGGGCTGTAGGGGAACTATGCGTTCATCACCATTCTTAGTACTGTATAGGTGTATCTTATGGAGGCCACCCTCAGACATGATGCGACCGTAGACTTCATCTCTCTTGACTTCAGCGGCTGTCTTACCGATACCTAAGATCTCACCCTTACGCATACCAGACTTTAAAGCGAAGGTAACCATGTGTGCAGCCCAAGGGTACTCACTGGTTGATAGCATCTCTAGAATCTGACTCTGTTCAACTTTGGAGAAGACTCTAGGTCTGCCTCTACTGTTAGGATCGCGTCTATAGCGTAACCTTGGGGCTATCTGGACGTTATACTCATCTTCATAGAACCTAAAGATTTTACTGAGACAAGCTATGTATCTGTTGAGTGTTCCTTCTTTGTTACCGAAGTCTTCTCGCCTATGTTCTAGGAAGTCGTAGATGTACGAGGGGCGGTACTGGGTGATTGGGCGAAACTCATTGTCGGCAAATTCTGATAGCCGAACTATTTTCGCTAGTGATTCTTTTCTGTGGCTGTCAGTATCCCAGATTCTCTTATAGTGAGCTTGGGTGAACTGAAGTAGTGAAGGTATTTTCTCTATGGTGTAACTGTTGTCGAAGTCGATGGGGGTGTGGCTATGTACTTCTGTATTGCTAATGTATAACTCTAGTTGTTTTTCGGGGTTGTACGACATGATGTATCTCCTTTAACACTTAAGTTTAAGGAGTCACACTGGTTTTGATTGGGGGGAGCTACTCAGGAATATGTCCTTTGCGCTCTCTAAGTCCTTGTTTTCGCTAGGAATTTCTATTTTAAGTCCGTTGCGTCTACCAATTTCGCCACCCGGGCAGGGAATTCAAGGATTTACACTGGAGTGTGACTCCGATGCCGCAAAGGATACACAAAGGTTTTATGGCTGTCTACTGGTTTGGTGCTAAAGGTCACCATTAATAATCTAGAGTAGCTTTGGTGCTACTTTGGAGGGGGTTTTCTTACCTATGCTTTCTGTAGTTTCTACTTTCGGTTTTGCATAGATTGCATCCCAGTTAGCCGTAAACTGGTCACGGTTAGGGATAGGTCTTGGGGTTGAACCTTTGCCACTCATTACTTACTCCTTAGCTTCATGATCTTGTCAGCACCCTTGATACCAAAGGAAGCTGTTACACCTACACCTAACATGTAGGAAAACCAATCAGGGAGTAACTCAAGAGTCTCTAAGCCGTACTTAACGCGCTCAATGATCTCTGGGCTATCTGTCATAGCACCATACATGATGGCTATCACTGGTGACGTTAGGAGTACAATTAGATACTCATCTTTCCATGAGGCTCCAGAGGCTCCTGCCATCTTTGATTCCCAGTCAGCATCACTTTGTATGGCTGTGATCTTGGCTTGGTGTACGGCCTGCTTCTCTTCAGATTTGTTTTTAAGGTAGCCACCGACAAGGTTAGCTACTGGTGCTAGTAGTGCTTGTAGCATTTTACTCTCCTAGTTACTTTAAGGGGTTACTCTCAGTGACATAATCTAGCCCACTCCAAAGGTCAGTGATCTCTCTCTTGATAACTTTCATCTCAGAGTTAACACCGGACATTGCTTGGGTAATGAGTTCAGCTTTAGCTACTGTGGCTTTCATAGATTCACTATCTAGAGCTAACTTCTGTACGTTTGCATCAATCAACAGTAACTTCTCTTGCTGCTCCATGATGGTTACAAGGTTAGTACCTAGGGTGGCTAACTTGCCTTGTAGTTGACTCACATCGTTTGCACTGAGTTGCTGCTCTATCAAAAGTATCTGAGCGTTTAGTTCTTGCCTGTTTAACGCTATAGTTTCTTCAATAGATGTTATGTCTGGGATAACCCTGGACTCTTGTGCTTCTAAGCGCCCATACAAGCTACTAGCCGTCCATACGCCACCCCCTAGGGTAGTCGCCAGTGAAAACAGTATCGCTATGTAGACACCCTTAAAGGAGGTGTCACCTATCTTTAGTTCAGTGGTTTCTAGACTCATGTACCATCACCTTCAGGGCATTCACCCGCGTAGATAAACATACAGTAACCTAGTGCAGTTGGCCCAGTAAGATACAAGCTGCTGCTTGCTCCTGCTGTCAGAATGTCTGCATGACTCATGTACAGATTGATACTGAATTGGTCTGTACCGTTGACATAGACATCACTCACTGTATTAGAAGATGACCACGCTATGCTCACTGCCTGGTTAGACGCACTGTAACTAAGAGTATTACTCTCAACTGTAGTGTTGTTATCCATAGCACCTTGATCTAAGAAAGCTACGGCATCTGCGTTGGCTGCAACACCTAAGAAAGCTCCTGCGGCATTAGCGTGAATCTCTATGTCATCCAGACTTTGGTTGTAAGTGTCAGCATCATCTTGGTTGATAGTTAGAGCATCTGTATTGTTAGCAACATAGGTTTGTACTGCTGCTTCATCATCTGGGGTAGCTGCTGCGGCTGCAATCTCTGCTACCTGAACCACAGCAAGCATATCGACAACAACCGATGTAAACGTATCTATAGCACTTTCCATTAACGCTAGTTCAGCTTGGGCCTGTTCTTCTAGGTATGTTTGGGCTGAACCATAAGGTAGGTAAGCCACCATGCCAGTGAGAGCCAGATTGTAAGCCTGTACTTGATCTACTGAGATGTAAGCTGTTCCTGCTAGTGTGCCATCGGAGACACCAGTGCCAGTGTGGGAGTAGCCCATTGCAGCACCTGTCATTAAGATACCACGATCTATCTGTCCCACTATCTGAGCAGAGGTTTCTATCAGGGTATCTAACTCAGTCGAGTGAACTACGGAACTGCTCAGACACAGACTTAGTAGAGCTATTGTCTTCAATTGCAATTTCATTATCTTGCGCTCCAATGTCTAGGATAGAGTTGTACCAAAGTTGTGTCTTGGTGTATCGAGGGGTGGGTGGCTTCTTAGACCAAGTAGCTCTTACACGCATAGCCACTTCACCGTAGTCTGGTATGTAAAGAGATGGCTCTCGTTTCATCACTAAGAATGCTCTCTTACCTACGACTAACCTACCGCTAACTAAGATAGGACAAGGGGTGGCTGATATAAAGAGAGAACGCCAGACTAGTACGTCTTCACACATCCTTGCGATAGCCGCTACCTTCATACCTAGGTCTGATAGAACCTTGGCATCTCTACGTCTGTTACAGTCAACATCAGCTTGGTAGCTACCACTGGTATAACCTATTAGACCTGTCTGTAAGGATCTACCAGAGCCTTGTAAGCATGTTTCCATACCGTTAGACATATACGAAGGTGCTATGGCTGAACCTACAGGCATATCTGAACTTGAGCCTGCACCGTTGTAGGTGTTAGTGACGCTATCATCTTTACTGTTGTTGTTTGAACTCACAGTAGAACCAACAGTATTGGTATTCAGTGAGCCGTCCTGTAGGTTATCTGAGGATGTATCGCCCATTGGTTCTGACTCTTGGGCTACTAAGGTAGTAGAGAGAAACATGAGTACTACTATTGGTTTCCACATTAGTAGCACCAAAGAACACTTTTGTCTCCATCTCGCATATCAACATGTACAAAACTCTTAGCTACACCTATGCCATTAAAGCCTAGAGCAGCCGCATGTTTGACTATCTGCATCCTCTGTCGTCCACCGTTGACATAGATGTCTGCGGCTATACCTTGGGAATGAGTGCCGCCTGGTACTGCCTTAGAGCGCTCTGCACTGTGTTTGATACTGCGGTAGCCAGAGGTTATGTTGAAGGGGAAACCGCAAGCTGCTCTTAGGTGGTCTAACTTATGGATGAACTGGGGTAACATCTTGTTCTCCCCAGTCTCTTGGCAGTCGAAGTCACCAAGGTTGAAGTACTGGTATTTCTCAGGGGTCATTTCTTGGGCCTCCGTCTGTGAACAATAGCTTGAACTGTAGGTGACTCATAGATCCGTATGCCTAACCAAACGATTGTAAAGATGGAAGCCATAGGGGGTAAGTAGCTTGCCATAGAGAGTATCCCTGTACTTGCTGCGAGTAAATCAATGGTATCTTTGGCGACATGAGGGTCATCCATTGGGATCTCCATAGTGTTGTGTTATTGGTGGGTGGTTAGTGGCTACTTAGATGATATTGGTGCTGTAGTTACAAAGCGCAATACCGTCACACAGGCTGCTATGAGGCAACCTACCATCGCTTGTCCTCCTGCTGACACTGGCAACAGGTTAACGTAGCCTTGGAGTATCGAGAGTACAGCTAGGGCTATAGAGAACTGTACTGTCTTAGACTTGAGGCTCTTTAGTATTAGTTCCATTACTCTGCCCGCTCTGCTTCGCTGGCCGCTTGACGCTCTGCCGCTGACTGTATATCTGCCGCTAATACCACAGCATCTTTGTCAGCAGGGATAGAAGTAATCTCTGGGTCGGCTGTCATGCGAGCAACTTCGGTTGCATATATCTCGTCTATTGCAATGCGGCATCGGTTATGGACTGCGTTCTCTACCCACTCTTGTGGCGATAGTGCAACAAAGGCTAGTGCTTTTTCTTGTGTAGCTGTTAGTTCAATTGTAATACTCATTTGATTTTCCTTTGTTATCCTATTAAGTAGCCTGAGAATTGTGAGTGAGGCATATATATATTAGATGTATGATTGCTTCGGCTTGCTATATCTACATAGTCGTTGGCCGAAAGTGCAAGCACAACTGATGCGCTGATTGTTAAATTGCCTGTCACGGAATTAGACTGGTACGCAACTATGGCATCGCCACCGCCGCCTGATAGTCCAGTACCATTAACCCTAGGGACTATTGCGTTATTATGCGTATGGTCATTGTAGGTGTGCCAAGCAAAGTAATAGTTTCCTGCAACTGGGGCAGTAAATCTTTTATTAGCGGCACTGTAGTGACCACCTGTATTGACCACTGCGACGTTAAAGGGCGCTTGTACGTTGCTAGTCAGGGCTTGCCAAGAGTTATTCCCCGCCGCTCTGAAAGCAGGCTGATAAGGCATGGTCACGCGGCCCGCACCATCTAGTAAGAGCGAGTTTATAGGGGTGCCACCATTGCTATGCTGTCTAAACTGGATATTGCCATAGGTGGCCGCACTGCCTCCAGTATAAGATGATCCAATATAGGTAGTGCCTGACCCATAGCCGTATTCAAAGTAACCAAACTGGCCCTCTGAGCCCGGTCTATGTACTCTTAGTCCTCCTAATCCAGAGCCTACTGTAGTTACACTAGGGGCATAAATTGAAAGAGGGGCGTCTGGGGTTGTTGTACCTACTCCAACATTGCCGCTCTTCAATACTGTTAAAGCATCGGTTCCTGCTACGTTAAGCTTGAAGGCCTCAGATGCTGAACTAGCACCCCTGTAATACTTTAAGTCAGCGTAGTTTGTACCCTCTATGTCACTCCCTAGCCTTATTGTTGAGTACTGCCCCCAACTAGTACTTGGGTTTTGAATGTGTAGTTGTGTGTCTGGGCTTGTTGTACCTATGCCTACATTACCTGATGCCTTAACTCGCATTTTTTCTACTGAGTTAGCATAAAATACAATATCATTATTTGACCAAGTACCCAATATGGCATCATAGTTATTACCCGCGCCTTTACCAAAGCGAACATCACCACCACCCGCTTCTTTGATGTTTAGGTAGCCGTATGCTCCGTTTGCGGGAGTGCTTAGTAGTAGGGTTCCGTTACTATCGAGCCTCATCTTCTCAGTTGGGGCTGTGGTAGCGGTTCCACCCGCGTTTGTCCAGAAACTTAAAGCAGTCGCGGAGTTTCTTGAGCTACCCACTTCATTGACTACTGCAATACGACAAGCATCATTAATTCCTTGACCGTTGGAGTCATCAATAGTTGAAAACCCTAAGAATCCATTAGCCGTGTTACCTGTTCCCAGTGATTGCCTAATAGATACTAATTGAAGAATGGAATGATAAGCAGTATCACTCATCTCACTAGAGCGAATTGTCAGGTCTGAGGGTATGCCCCAGTTGCTAGAGTTATAACTACCACTACCTTGGATGCTGACTTTACCGTTAGTGGCCGTGGTTCCTATGGAAACTGCACCCGCTGAATTGATGCGCATACGTTCCGTACCAGACGCACTGGCCGCGTTATCTCCTACACCACCAGTGTAGAACTTTAGAGCATTGTTTCCCCCTTGCCCACGAATCACGCCACCGTCAGCATCTTGCCCTAATAATAAACCAGAAACCCCAGTGCCAACAATTTGGAGGGTGGCACTAGAAGTTGCACTTGTGCCTCTTATATCCACCTTGGTATACGGGGTGCCGCCTATACCTACGTTACCAGAGCTATCTATAGTCATGCGAGTTGTATTGTTATAGCCTCTCAACTGTAAAGTATCGTCTGCATTATTATAAGTAATAGCCCCGCGAACAGTATCGTCTGCATCTCCAAACTGTAAGCTGGCGTATCCATCATTAGCTGATTCGATCCTAATACCCATGTCAGAACCACCTTTGACATGTAAATCTGTTTGGGGGCTTGCAGTGCCTAATCCCAATCTTTCAAGACTAGCATCCCAGAAGAACTTAGCCGTTGTACCTGTATCTTCGTAGAAGGATATGTCGCCGTTGTTGTCTATATTTAATGCGTCTTTCCAAGTAATGGCTGAATCTGCCACACCACTTGCCGCTATCTGCAACGAATGAGCGCCATCAATTTGTGTATACCTTGAAGCATCCCATGCTTTAATTAATTTCCATCCTGCATTGTAATAAGCATTTGAAACTAATTCTAAGTCTTGTCTGTTTGATGTTTGGTAATTTACAATTGTTGAATCACCAACAGTTGCAACCGCTTGATATGTACCCCAAGTTGGCGGTGCGCTTGCGCCAACAGTCAAACCATCAGCTACCACAGTACCAGTGACATCTATGCCTGTGGCGGTGGTGGCTAGTTTGGCGGCTCCGTTGTAGAAAACCCTAACAGCCGCATTAGAAGTACCATCCAAGAATATCTCGTCAGTAGCATAATTACGCAGGGAGAGGTTTGTTCCTGCTATAATTAAATCACCAGTACCTGAATCTTGAATATAGCTATTAGAACCATTGTGGTGAATCTTGAGATCATCACTAGCACCAAAAGTAGCTACATCACTGTCACCCAGAGCTATACCGCCGTTGGCTGTGATTTCTCCTGCGAATGTAGACGTGCCATCTGAGGCTATAGTAAATCTGTTTGCAGCATTTGTTACGTCATAGACTGACAAAAGCCCATTAGCATTAATAATTGAAAAGTCAGAGTTGCTATCAGTATCCGTAAAGTTTAATCGCGGGTACGTTGAGGACAGTGTTAAAGTGCCTGTCACCGTGCCGCCAGAGAGCATTAATGCCCCTGCCGCTGTGACATTGGTAGCATCGGTTACATCTGCGGAGGTTTCTATGGTATCTAACTTAGTGCCATCAGTAGCAACATCGCGCCCATCAAAGGTTGAGGTAGTGGTGATTGCTCCAGTGAAAGCCGCGCCTGCTAGTTCTGCTCTGTTACCTATAGAGGTAGCTGTAGTAGTAGCAAAGTTTGGGTCATCACCCAGAGCAGCCGCTAGTTCATTCAAGGTATTAAGAGTAGCAGGAGATGAATCTACAAGTGCTGCTACAGCAGTATCAGTGTAGCCTGTGTAATAAGTACCTTCCTGTCCATCGAGTAAGTCTGAGTCTAAACCAGAGGTTGTACCATCGACTGTCTTGATAGCAGTCAGTAGCTGTGCAGCAGTTTGATCTGCTGTAGCACTCGCTTCTATAGCATCTAGCTTTGAGTGGTCAGCATCTGTGAATACAGTAGAGTCAGTAGCAGATTCAACTAAGGCTCTTATCTCAGCAGCAGTCTGGTCGGCTGTAGCACTTGTCTCTATACCGTCAACCTTAGTACCTTGAGCAGCCGTAGCATAAGCAGTAGAGGCTGTAGTAGCCGCTGTGCCTAACCCTAGGTTTGTCCTGGCAGTTGTTGCACTCGCTAAGTCAGAGAGGTTGTTAGCTTTAAGAGCAGACGCTACTAGCTCACTGGCTGCTGCGGTAGCACTCGAAGCTGCTGCTGTGGCACTAGAAGCTGCCAGTGAAGCACTTGAGGATGCGTTAGTAGCTGAAGAGGCTGCTTCAGAGGCTTTGGTTGTCGCTGTAGTGCCACTAGAGACACTGGTTACTTTAGAGGCTTCACTTGCGGTTGCACTAGCAGAGGCAGCATTCTGGCTAACTAGGGCTGCTGCTTCAGCAGTCTCAGCGTTAGTCTCAGCAGTCTCTGCGTATCCTTGGGCTGCTACTGCGGCAACTTTAGCTGCTACAGATGTAACTTTGGATGCTTCACTTGCAGCAGCAGAGGCTGTGTTAGCCGCAATGTCTGCACTGGCTGTGGTTGCACTAGAAGCTGCTGCTGTGGCAGAGGCTGCACTGGCTGCTGCTGAAGCTGCTGCTCCACTAACTGAATTTTCTATGGCATTGGTGGCCGTAGGTGACGCACCACTCTCAGCGTAAAAGGAAGATTTACTCATTGTTATCTACAACCTCAGTTTGTTCTTAGTATGTATAGGAAGGACGAATGCTCTGTAGAGAGCCACTTGTCTCAGCGTCATTAGCTTGCTCTTGAAGCTCATTCATAAACTCTAAGTACTTGTTTGAGAACACTGGAGAACGCTCATCTAGGTAATAGTCAGCCGCATAGGTTAACGCTGAGTAGATGATTAAGTCGGAGGCTATCTGTGCAAGGATGCTTTCATCGGAGTCACTCACCATGTCAGTAAACGTAGCGTAGTAATTCAGAGTTAAGCTACCAGAGGAAGGGTGTGGGTACAGTAGTAGTGCGCCCTGCTCTCTAGTGAAATACGAGGGTATACCTGTCTCGTTACCTTCCTTACGAGCAGCCATCTCTGACATAGGGAGTCTAGTGAGAGCCGTATGATCGTAGTAGACATCGATAGCTTCTAGGAAGTCTGTAGGTAGAGACACTTGGCTTGCTTCAGCACTAAAGGTATAAGTATGCTTCTTTTCCATTGAAGGGACTCTGAGTGATCTTTGAATCCTAGTGATACCCTGGTCAATGAAAGTAGTAGCGAGTGAGTCTGTGACATCACTTCGGTTTAATAAGGCTTTAAAATGGGTTCTAATACTTCCAAGGTTCATAGGTTACACCTGTTTCTTAGTGGTTATAAAGGCATGTAGGTCTTGTGTCTTAAGGCGCATGAGGATGGCTTTAGCAGGCTCTTTCATCATGTCGAAGCCCTCTCTTAGCCACTGCTCATGGACTACCACAGGGACTGAGGCAACTCTCATGTAGTCACCCTCTTTGTGGTTTAAAGAGTCCTCTCTAGCTATCTTTGTGCTATCTAAGAACTCTTTTGATATGTTCTGGTGGTGGATGATATTGAAGTTCTTATCATCTTGATCGTCGAGAAGATTGTTCTGGACATCGTGAATTATTTGGTCTGACATTTGGCTGCTCCTTACGTTACATAAAAAAAAGGGAGTGAGGCCGACAGTAAGTTAAGGAGAGCAAAACCCTTACTGTAAACCCCACCCCCTAATTCAGGTGGTACTACTAACTAATAGTCTTAAGAAAGACCGATGATCATTCCTGAGTCACCAAAGTTAGAGTGTTTTACCGATACTTCACCGACAACAAAGTGCTTGTCAGAATCGCCTTGCTTGGCAAGTAGAGTGCGTGTAAATGGACGCAATACAGCTTGCTTAAAGGTAGACGGATCAATCAAGAACGCATGAGTACTTAAGTTACTGCGGTTGATTACGACTTTTACTTCGTTGAACGGAGTTACGAGTACGTCTATCGTGTTTGTGATAGTACGGTCGATGTCACGTTGGCGGCCTGTAGCTGTAGCGAATCCTGCAATGATAGACGCATCAGCAGGCTTAACCATTAGTACTGAAGGCTCAGAACCGTTGTTGTAGCAAGTCTCACTTAGAGTCAAGAGTTTTGCTTCAGTTAGAGCATCAGTTGCATTAGCGCCTGCGTCTAAAGTGGTGCTGATCTGTGAAGATACAGAAGCCATCTTACGAGCAACAGAAGCACTGCCTGCAACAGCAGCTTGGTCAACACCTACGAAGCACTTTTCTACGTCATTCTTAAGAGCCTTAAGGGTCTTAGATAGTTGTAGAGCCGTCTGCTTTGCAGCGCCATAAGTCTTAATAGCATCAGAAGTAGCTGATACTTGAAAGGCTTCACCGATGATCTGAGTGGTGTTAGAGCGTGATACAGCAGGAGAGATAGTGATTGCAGAAGCGTCAGCCCCTTCAACCAATGCAGTTTGAGCAGAAGCTCGTAGTGAATCTTCAAGCCATTCAAATGTACGAGCGTGAATCTTCTCGCTTTTGACTAGGCTTTGGAAAGGTGTAGCGGTTGGAGAGATCATGCTTAAAACGTCAGAAACGTCCTCTGCTGCTCCCACAACTTGGTACGATTGATAAATTGCCATGTTAATAGTTCCTATGGGTTTTCATATTGAGAAAGGGTTTGGTTTAGCTATCCCAACTTGACACTAGGTAGTCAGCAATTGAGTCGAGGTCATTACCCTTCGGAGGATTAGCATTCAGTCTATCTCTAGCTGCCTTTTGTTTACTGAGTTTTACATCAGCCTTGGAAGGTGGAGCTTTCTTAGAACGCAGGATCTTCGTGGGTGCTTTGGACTTCTTAGTTTTAGCCACTTGCTTTGTCTTATCAAACAGCATTGCTTTGTGAAGCAGTTGGATCACAGTAGGATCGGTAAACTGATTGACAGACTCTTCAGGTAGCCCACTTTCAATAGCGTGTTTCCGAATGTCGTTATAAAGGTCAGTAGACCATTCGGGTATCTCTTTCTTTAGGACTTCAATGCAATGCTTGGCGTTATCTTGCTGTTGCGCTGCTTGTTTTTGCTGAATGTCACCGTAGAAAGAATCGGCTTCTGTAGTGAGAAACTTAAGGTCATCCTCTGCTGCTTTTGCTTCAGATCGTAGGGCCGCAAAGTCATCGG
>Ga0075444_10000645_pt1 | contig 20839 bp, 45 predicted proteins | sample CoawatmetaG01DNA_FD_76836 | JGI IMG/M metagenome (GOLD analysis project Ga0075444, IMG submission 76836) | Marine microbial communities from the West Antarctic Peninsula - Coastal water metaG017-DNA | ecosystem: Environmental > Aquatic > Marine > Coastal | place: Atlantic Ocean: West Antarctic... | reverse complement strand
CGCTGTTGCTGACCACCACCACCTTCTTTGCTACCAAGCATCTGAATCTTTCCATCAAATCCATCGACAACGATGTCAGTTGAATAGCGATCTTCACCTGAGTTTTTGTCTTGGTATTTGCTTGTGACGACCTTACCCCTCACGAACAACTTGTCGCCTGAGTTAATGTATTGAGATAAATTTTCTGCTGTCTTTCCAAAAACTGTGACGCGATGCCATTCAGTTTTTTCCTGACGCTCACCTGACGCTTTATCTTTCCACTTCTCAGATGTGGCTAAGCTAAGCTTCATAATTTTACTGCCGTTTTTTGTATCTCGAACATCGGGCTGCTGACCCACGTTACCTATCAGATTGACTTCATTCATTTGGTACTTCTCCATAATTAAATTAAAGCTGGTAAGGCCAGCAAATCCTCAAGATCATGCAAGCGGAAACAGTCGCATGTTAGCTACTGAAAGACTCACACTCTTGATGCAGAGGTTTTTCAATGCGAGGCACTCACTGCTTATCCTCATGCTGCACCTATCCCCGAGGGGCCGTGTGCAGAACGGACACATCTACTTTGTCGCTGCAACTCTAAAATAGCTGCTGCTCTTTCCGCGATACTGTTCAAGATCGACACCATCTAGTGATGGCACTTTCTTGTAATTTATATTTCCTTTGCGCTCAGCTTGAGTGACGCGAACACCACCACCCTCACAGTCTCTGTCTCCAGAGAGATCAATGAGACGCCCACGCGCTTCGTCTACGCGCTCTTTGGCTTCAGCCAGTAATGCGTTGGCTTCAGTCCATTCGTTTGCGACAGACGTAAACTCAGCGTCCTTGCGTTGCAGAACCCCATCACCTTTCATCTCATCACTCTTAAGCAATGCCCAGAATTCAGCCCACTTTTCCATTAGACGATTGATGTCTTCTTGGTTTCGATCAATGGTGATCTGAAGGTGCGACTTGTCACGCGCATCGTAGATAAACAACTTGGCTTCTTTGGCATCAGCGACAAACATCTGCTGCTGAATCTGCCAATAATATTGAGGAGGGCACTCACCCTTCTCAACAAGTAGCCAAGTCTTGCTTTGCTTACCTTGGTAGGGGCACTTGATTTCAGAGACATGACCTGTACTGCCATCAAACTCCACAGATTTGCCGTCAAGAGACGCTGATAAAGGGAGGCCATTATGCTCACGGGTAACAACAACAGGGGCGTAGAACTCATCGTTGACTTTCTCTGCCGCTATACGCGCCTCGTCCTCGTGGGTGTGACCCCATTCGGTAGCGACATTGCCAACAAAAGGAATACCATTGCCTCGATACCAGTTGAGGAGGCTGTCCCAAGTATTTGGAGTGAACGTCTGAACACCCATGATTAAACCAGCAGAACTGGCATTACAGTGAACGCGTCTGTGATCCATCCATGCGTCAGTGTTCTGCTCCAGCTGGGCTAAAGAGTTCATGACGCCACCGCCAGCTCATCTCCGTCAGTAGGTGCAACCTTCTCAGCTACGAGTAAGGTTTTGTGCAACTTTCTAATTGCACGTTCAGCTTGCTCTGAAGTCATGTCGCTGATTGCTTTTAGCTTCAGACCTTTGGTTACGTTTGCGATGTCTACACCAGCCTCCGCTGCCATATCTTTCACAGATTTGATCTCCAACTTGGACGCCATGCGGATCAGTTCTATAGGCTGAGCTTGTTCGCCCTCTGGATCATCGTCTGTTCTTATAGAGGCATCGTTGTCAGTCTGTGTTAGTCCCGCAATTGCACTACAGGAGTACCTGCGCAAATAAGTTATCGAGCTACCAAGACACTGTATTGCTGAGTTGCCCTTGGCCATTTCGATCTGACAAGAGACTGAATCTTTTATCCATTCTCCAGAGCTGTGTGAGAGCATGGTCGTGACACAAGCATTCGCTCCATCGTTACTGGGCGTTTGAATGAGAGCGATCTCATATTTAGGTAGCGTCTGGCGTAGCATGTCCAGAATCACACCGAGATCAGCGTAGTTATAATTGTAAGCAGCGGTGCCTTTGTATACGTTGATCATTTCGGCTTGTGCTTGAGAAAGGGCGAGGCTTATAGCCCCAATGTTTTCGGAAGTTTCCATTGTAATACTCCTAGTTAATATTTCGTAAATACGAAACGCTTAGTCAAGAATACCATCCGAAATTAATTCCGTCAATGGTAGGGTAACTTAGGCTTGTATTTCTTATAGGCGAAAAAAAACACCACGAAGGTGTCTTTTTATTTTGAATTAAAACCTACTTAATTCTGGGGTTCATTTAGTATACGTTCAATATATCTAAGTACAGATAATTTTTGATCTACTTTTAGTCTATCGAATTTTAAAAGAATTCTTATTATTTCTTTTCTTCTTTCGTCATTCTCTGACAAATCATCAGTGGTTAATCCATTACCATCCTGAATCATATCACTATCCTTGGAACCATCTCTTGGCTCGTCATCTATTACTCAAATCATTCAGAATCCCTTAGAGTTATTGTTCATTTGTATCAGTATTTAATGCTGATATAAACTGCTTAACCATTGCTAATTGATTGTCATTCATTCCAGACATTAACAACGAGAGTTCCTGTATCTCACTAGGCTGAGAGTTAAAAGTTAATAACTCTTCTGGCGTAGTGCCTAATTTTTTACTCAGTTTTTCTAGTAGCTGAAGACTAAGACCTTGTTGCCCATTCTCGAACCGACAAAGATTCCCGCTGGAAGTTCCTATTTCTTTCGCTACTTCTTTTTGCTTAAGACCTTTTTCTACTCTTAGCTTTTTTGCTGTTGGCCCTATGAGTAATTTCATAACGTTCTCCTAAACATTCTCGATCAAGGGTAGACGAGGATGCCCAGTTTGTACCAAAGTTAATTTTAATAGCGGTCATAGCATCTCTTGCTGTCATTATTCTTTTATTTAAACGGCAAAGTCTAAGAAGAGATATATAGCTATTAGATGTAATGTAATTCCATTTGGAGATACATGTTTGTTCACGACAAACCCTAAACAAGTGTGTATTAAGTAAGCTCATAGAACACTCCATCATACCCTGTGGGTTTTACCTGCAACTGTATTTTTTTAAATTCTTTGCCAAGGATTTTCATTTGTGTCTCACCCTTAAACGTATCCTTAACTGCAAGATACTTAGGACTAACATCACCCCAGTTATCCCAGTGTGTAATATGCCAAGGCCAGTTTGATCCAGATTCCATCATCCAGCCCTTATTTTTTACTGGAAATTGACCCGTATTGTGAATGACGCGAAATGATTTATCGATCATCTTTATTCCTCCTATAATTAAATATATCTGCGTGCTACGCATAATATCTGCGTGCTACGCATAACCTACATCAGAACGTGATTACGTTCAATCTTATTACGAAATTAATTCTGCTTTACTTTTTTCCTCCCTAGGTAGTTTCGTGTAATCGAAATTAATACTTGACATAACTCTGCGTGACTCTCAGAATACTTTCGCGCACACGAACTTTAATCTAGGAGTTACACTATGAATAAAAATACACCCTTACGGAACATACGAACACTGAAAGGCTACAGCCTTCAGCATGTGTGCTCACATGTACATATGGATAACGGGCATTTATCACGCATTGAGCGTGGAGAAAAAACTTCCACTGAAGTAGCTGAGAAACTTAGTGTCTTTTTTAAGAATGAAATATCTGAGATCGAGATTCTTTATCCAGAACGCTACATTACTAATGAAGAGTAGGGGATCCATGATGATGACATTAAAACAATGGCGTCATGGGATTGTTAATTCAGATCTCCAAGCCAGCACTCGTCTTGTACTTCACACCCTATCGCATTACATGGACTCAGCAACTTGCGTTTGTAATATTTCCCGTTCCAAGTTAATAGAATCCACATCACTGTCTCGCACTAGCGTACTGGCACATCTTAATCTTGCAGAAAAAACAGGTTGGATAATTAGAACTAAACCAATAGTAGGATCATGGGGTGGAAACAATTACTCCGCAAAGATTCCTGACGAAACTTACGATGAGCCTGTTAAGGCAGTGGTTAAAGCAGAACCTGTACAAGTAGTTGAACATGTAATTGATCCTCCACATGGATCTGTTATCTCAAAGCGTGTGTCTAACACTTGGAAGTGGGGGACGGCAGCTGATCTTAAAGTGGCTGAGTACATATACGGATGTCTCAAGAGGATCGACAACCGAGCAAAGCAACCTAACATGGTCATGTGGGCTAACGATGTACGACTCATGCGAGTCCATGATGAACGAACCCCTCGTGAAATTTGTGAAGTATTTAAGTGGGCCAACGAAGATTCATTCTGGCAATCAAATATTTTAAGTCCATCAAAACTAAGAGAAAAATATACTGCTTTGCACACAAAAATGAATGCAGAAGCACCGATTGCATCAGGTAGATTGCGCAAAACAAAAGGGAATATAACAGGAGTTGTTCTATGAGCACATATGCAGATCATGGAATTGACGTTCCAAATAATCAATCGGGTGAAGTGAAAGCATTCTGCCCTAGCTGCCGCCACCTGCGAAGCAATAAGAATAAGCATCATAAACCTTTGAACGTGAACTTAGATAAGCAAACGTGGTACTGCCACAACTGTGGTGAAGCAGGTGGCCTAGGTGGTGATCAGAAGCCTGACTACATTGATCGTCCTAAAGTTTATGTGCCGCCTGTGCCGATACCTAGATCTGATTTGCCAGATAAGGTTGTTGCATGGTTCAAGGAAGATCGAGGTATATCGGAAGCTGTACTCATAAGAAATAAGATAGCGTATGAAAATTCATGGATGCCTCAGCTTAGTGCAGAGACAGGGACGATTCAGTTCCCATATTTCCGTGACGGTAAGCTGGTCAATATTAAATATCGTGACGGACGCAAGAACTTCAAAATGAATAAAGGCTCTGAGCGAATACTGTACGGGCTTGATGATCTAGATAAATCCATCACGATTATAGTTGAAGGTGAGATGGACAAGCTATCCCTTGAGGAGGCTGGCTATCCAAACTGTATCTCTGTACCTGATGGGGCACCTTCTATTGAATCCAAATCATATTCATCTAAGTTTGATTTCTTGGGCGACCCTAGGTTAGACGATGTAAAGAGATTCGTCATTGCCGTTGACACTGATGCACCGGGAAAGAGGCTTGAAGATGAACTCAGTAGGCGTCTGGGTGTAGAGCGGTGTGCCCGAGTGATCTGGCCCGAGGACTGTAAGGATGCCAATGAAACTTTAAAGATGTACGGGGCACAGGAGATTACAAGATCTATAAAAGCGGCTCTTGACTACCCTGTTGCGGGTATCTTTGAGGTATCAGATGTTGTTGACCAGCTCGATTATATATATGAGTCAGGTTATGAGTTAGGTATTAGCACAGGTTGGAAAGATGTTGATCAGTTTTACACAGTTCGTCAAGGCGAGTGGACTCTAGTGACAGGCATACCGTCACACGGAAAGTCTAATTTCCTAGACGCCATGTTAGTGAGGCTAGCCAAGCAGCATCAATGGAGATTTTGTATCTGCTCACCTGAAAATCAGCCTGTCGCTAGACATATGGCTGGCTTGCTCGAAAAGAAATCAGGCAAGTCTATTGTTAATGGGCATCCTTTACGCATGAGCAAGCAAGAATACACTGATGCAAAGTCTTGGGTTGATGATCATTTTTCCTTCGTAATGCCTGAACATCCAACGCTAGCTGAGGTTCTTAGGCTAATGAGAGTTCAAGTGAAGAGGCGTGGCGTACAAGGCATTGTAATAGACCCGTGGAACGAGATCGAACACTCAAGGACTGAAGGCATGAGTGAGACTGAGTACATCTCACACGCGCTTACAGAGCTTCGTACATTCGCCAGAAACAATCGGGTTCACCTTTGGATTGTTGCTCACCCAACCAAGCTCCAGAAGGATAAGAATGGTGAGTACCCGATACCAACACCATACGATGTTGCAGGTGCAGCTCATTGGCGAAACAAAGCAGACAACTCAATCACTGTATGGCGAGATATAGCTGACTCGAGTACGCGTGTAACTCAGGTTCATGTACAGAAGGTTCGCTTCAAAGAGATCGGTAAGGTCGGCATGGCAGAGCTTGCGTACAACCACATCACTGGAGATTACTCTCAGTTGGATGACGCCAACATTGAGATTCCCTCAGTGTATTCAAGTAACTCACCTGTACCAGCAACATTTTAATGATGGAGATTTTCCGAATGAATAAAAAAGTTTATCTAGCAGAAGAAGTCCGTTCTGATAACAGGGAGTTGATGCCCGAGTTTACTAAGGCTTATGACTCGCTCACTGAAGCGTTTGGTCAGATCAAAGTTATCTATGCTCAAGAGAATGATCGAGTGGTTGGGGTTGAGCCAGATGAGTCTGAGTACGTTAGCATTTTTGTTGAACCTAAACCCATAGGTGATTCATGGGGGCGCATAAAAAGATGAGACCTAAAGCTAACAAACATCCCCATACAATTATCAAGAGGACAGTATGAATAATCATTACACAAAGTGGGGGAAGAACTGGGAAGAACGTAACAAAGAATCCCGTAAAGCCTACCGAGCTAAGTGGTACAAGGATAACCAGACACGAATCCGTGAGCAGCAAAAAGAATACCGATTCAAAAGAGACCTTTCCGAAGTGATGGGAGAATCAGATGAGTAAAATGTCCAGAGAGAAAGGTAAACGTGGTGAACGCGAAGTGGTTACCTTACTAAGGGATCTACTAGGAGATGGTTATGTGTTCAAACGAAACCTTCTCGATCAATGCCATGACGGGGGGATGGACATATTGGGCCTCCCTGATTGGGCGATTGAGGTAAAGAATTATAAAGAAGCTACACCATCTCTGATCCGAGGTTGGTGGGATCAGACTGTTGACGAAGCGATCAAAGCATCACGCCACCCAGTGCTTTTTTGGAAGCAAGCTAGGCGACCTTGGATGGTTGTCGTGGCAGGTAGCCACCTGATCGGCCAACAGCAGACGACATGGGAGAACACATACGAATACACCATCACCATGAGTCCAGAAATGTTTTGCACGTTAGTCAGGGAAAAAATGTAATGAAGCGTGACTTTATCCTGCGTACTAAATCAGTTGTCTCATCTGCCCTAGACTATATCAATGGGCTTGAACTCAATGAGGACAAACCTTTGTGGCAAATAACCATTCAACCTTTTAAGAAAGCTAGATCAAACAAACAGAACCGACTCTACTGGGATTGGATGACGCTTGTGGCTGCTGAAACAGGGTACACAAAACTTGAATCGCATGAAGCGTTCAGAGATAAGTTCAAGGACGCATACGGATTGGAGACTACAGGATCTATAGGTGGACACGAATTCACCATTAGAGTTAGCACCAAAACATTAGAGCCAGCAGTGTTTGCTCAGTACATGTTGGACGTTGAGCGGTTCTGCATAGACACCCTTAATTTATATTTACCTCACCCAGAGGATCAACGACATGAGCGTTAAATCTAATGCACTACGCCAATCAGCTAGAGATCAAGCCTGTACATTTCAGATCCCTAAGATCTGCAACCACAACAAAGAGACTACTGTACTGGCTCACATACAAACAGAGGGTGGAATAATGGGAGGCAAGGCTGATGATTTCTCTGCTGCATTCGCATGCTTCGCTTGTCATGTTCACTTAGACCAACACAGGATGACCTATGAAGATGAGTTGTTCTTTACTCGCAGGGCATTGGTAAGAACTATTTCTTATTGGGTTAATAATGGTTTGATCAAAGTTAAGGGGAACACGAATGACCGATAAAGAAGTCGATGCACTCTTGCATCATTGGGCTGAGTGGGTAGCTAGAGATAAGGATGCTGGTCTTGGCTTCCCCTCAAAAACTATACTGGGTCGATTATCTGATGGAGATATTAGCTCAGCCAGTAGCTTTAAATCATCGACACCACCTCTAAAGAAGAGAGACTTTAGGGCAGAAGCTGTTAACAAATCTGTCATTAAGTTATCTAAGATTGATGACACCTTGAGTGAGGCTATCACGCTACATTACTGCCAGCAGGGTAGTGCTGAAAAGAAATGCAAGGTGCTTGGAGTCAGCAGAAGAAATTACTTCACGATGCTTGACCGAGCAAGGACATGGCTGTCTGGATTCCTCACCGCCATTGCTGAAAAAACAATCAATCCAAGTATCAAGTACAGACTTGATGAAGATCGTGGGGTAGGGCGTCCTATCACTTAGGCTACGCAATCTCTACGAACTCTGAGTCTGTCTCTATCCAGACCTTAGCGCCACAGCTGAGAGGCTTATCAGGGCTATACACTAGACGGGATGGCCCATTGATAATAACCTCATGGGCATACCGGTTTTCCTTATACGTTTTAACAGTAATGACTGGATCATTATCACCTGTCTTCCCATTGGATTTAATGATGTGTTGATTGATATGTATCTTAGTCTTCATGGATTTACCTCTACTAATTTAAAAAATTTATCCGTACTTAAATCTACATCAGCGAATGCAATCCTATAGCTTTCATGTCTATAATCTAAACCATCAGCCAGAAAGTAATCGTTATAACCTTTGGCGTAGGCATCTATACGATCTACTGCGTTTATGTCGTCACTATAAACAACTAGCATTGGTTCGCCATCCTGTAAATACATGTATGACTCCTTAGCAAGAGACCATACTAAGTGTTCATGAAATGTCATTACTTTCATGCTGCTTCCTCCACGTTAAGTTCGTTAGCCATGAGAACCTGAAATCTAAAGTCGGTTATGGCATCCATTACGCTACCGCTATGATTACTTATATAGTCTGTTATCTTCCTGTAAAGGTAATAAGGTATTGGCTTTCCTGCTATCTCATTAATGCGTGTCATTGCAGTAGTCATATAGCGTTCCTGAAGCTTGTCATTAACTGCTGTTGAGATCCTTAACTCAGATGACGCATTCTTTTTATAAGCAAGGGCTATGTCTTCAAACAGAAATATAAATCCTGACTCATTGTTATAGTAGGGGAAGTCGTTAGAGGGTTTGATCCACTTAGCTTTGAATACTTTTAAGCCATGTTGGTTGGTGCTTAATAGTTCTGCATACAAGATAATTTTAGTTTCGATCCTTATAATATTCGAGATGTCTTCTAGCTTTAGGAGTCCATCCATATGGATTAGCTGGCCGTTGAACCCTCCACATTCCAGCTCGAACTTAGACGAACCAACATTACTGCTAAGATCTTTCCATGCGTCCTTATGATCGTTCCTGCTACCAAAAGACATAGACCATTGTTCTTTTCTTATAGCTAACAACTTTTGTCTTGGCGTAATAGAACCATCATATCTATCTTTGTTATAAGAAATTTTGTCGGCCCTTGATTTACGTTCTCTATGTATTCTAGAGCAATGATTTACATGGGTGCTTAGAAAATCATGAAGTCCATTCTCGTCAAGGAAACTAAACATATTATGCTGAGCCGCTTGTTCAATGATTTCTTTAGACCAGCTACGCCCACCCCGATAACTGAACTTTTCTTCAGATTTACGTTTAGTTATTAAGTTAGCTATACGTTTTAGTTCAGGGGTGAACAACTTGAAACCAGCACTCCTATTTATAATGTATTCATTTATTCCAAGAGACAGGTCATTAATAATTTCCCGTCTTCTTGAGATCAATACACGATCTCTTTCTTCTCTTAGGTTCTTATCCATTACATCCTCCTAGATGTTTATGTTAATCGTCTCACCCCAAGGGGCAACCTTCTCGTTGGTACACGCCCACAAGACAGGATAGTTAGGCTGTCTAGGCATATTGCAATAAAGATCAGTCAGATAAATTAAACAGGCTGGCTCAACACCTTCCTTCTGTACATGATCAGCTACCCAATCAAACGCTGGCTGGAAGTCTGTGCCACCACCTCGAGGGAACTCCCACTTGAATGGAAGATCATCAGGTGTCTTAATGGACTGAACCTTTTGAACTTCCGTGTCACAGAACAAGATGTGAACACTGGTATTGAAGTTACTTAAGATGCTGTTGACCTCAGAACCAAGTCGAGTAGTCTCTTCAGGCGTAATTGATCCAGAGGTATCATTAACAATAATGATCTCACCTATCGTCTCGTTATGCAGGGAAGGGCAGTAGATGTCATCATGAATGAACCTACGATCAGGACGCCTCCAAGAGTATTCATCCTTAGCCCACTGAGTAACGAAGCGCTGAAGGACATACTTCCAGCTAACTTTAGGGCGAAGCATCTCACCCACCAGATCTCCTAGATGGGCAGGAAGTTTACCCATAGCTTTAGCAGCCTGAGCAGCCTGAGCAGCAGCAACTTCCCAATCATGGTCAAGTTCCTTCAGTTCAGCAGGAGATAGCGCCTGTCCATTCTCTCCAGTAGGATCACGCATAGAACCACAGCCTCCTACATCACCACCTTCACCTTCACCATCTCCACCTCCGCCTCCGCCACCATCATCAGGTAGCTTAGAGTAGATAACGTCAGCTGACATATCATGATACTGAGGATCATTAAGAGCGCCATCAGGTAGCGCAAATCCATTACTGAGTAAGATAGGATTGATCGCATGATCACATGCTATGTTCCACTTCTTAGGATCTCTATGCCCCCTACGGGCTGGATGGTTGAGACCACAGTGCATAACCTCATGAGCCATGACTCCCTTTACTTGGTCAAAGGGTAACTCACTAACAAAGTCTGGGTTGTAACCCAGATTAGTGCCGTCTACCCACGCTGTATCACACTTAGGATCTTCTATAATCTTAAGCCTCATAGACAGTGCCCCAAAGAAAGGGTTGTCTAGGACTAAGGCTGTTCTTGCTTTAGTTACTATCTCTGCTGGTGTCATGCTGCTACCTCCCCTGATAACATAATGCCTTTGATATTATCGACAGCTGCTTTCTCATAGCCACCGATGTTCCAGTTAGTGATGTGCTCAACCTCTGGGCCACCACAATAGTTCCTTCCGTTCTTCCAGTTGTAGACAGTGGCAGTGACCCCATCTTCAAACAGTACAGACCAGAAGGCATCGACCTTTGAAGGGTCACCTGTATCAGGCTCCCCGAATAAAGTTACGAGCAAAGAAAAGGGGCATGTGATTTGCCCCTGAAAACATGATCCGCTGATCTCAACGTCATGTGTATTATGTGTAGTGTATTTCATGATTCCTCCAAGGGCCGAAGCCCCATTATTTTTATATATCTACTTCTATAAATGCTGGCCTATCATTTTCAGATTCAACTATTAACTCAACGTTTTTATATGAGTTATTGTTTAATCCATATACAACTTCTTGAGCAGCATCTTCTGCCGTAATACTCACAATTGTTGTGGTGAACGTGACTGTATAAACTTTATTTGTATTCATGATTGCTCCTATGCAACTTGGTTTCCTAGATAGCCAGACATCTTCTTCAAAATGTCATCGGCTGTTTCTTTAGCTTCTGCTCTCGCACGAGGGAAGATACGAAGGTCGGCTGGTGCTACAAGTAACTTTCGTGCTTGTTCATTAAGCTCATCTAGGTGAGGGTCACCTGAGATGTTTAATAAAGGCAGTTGATCCAGTAGCTTCTCTAACCTTTTAGTAACTGCTTGTGTGAACACGCCATCCTTAACGTCAGGAGACAGGGCTAGTCGCCTAGCAACATCACTGATGGTTTCATATAGGCGATCCCACGGTTCAGCTAATGCGCTCTGCATGGATGACATAACATCCTTCTCCATCTTGTCCCTGATATAAGCTGCATCATCGTCAGTCGCTTGCACTATAAAGTTCTCTGACTCTTGTATAGGTCTGATAGTAATGGAAGCGCCATACTTTTCTCGAACAGTAGAGCTATCAGGATAGTCGGACTGCTTGAACATAGAACCTAGCTCAGCTTTCTGTGCATTGACGATGCGCTCATACTCCTTGATGAAAGTATTAACTGTCGATTCATAATCACTGACCGCCTTATCAAATCCTTCACGAAATTTGAAGAACATGTCAGAGCGCAAGGCTCTGAAGCCGAAGTCGTCCCAAGGCACAGTGTTCTGCTGAACATAGACGCGGATGCGCTTCTCAGCTGCTGCGATAGGGTTAGTGTACTGGGTTGCAATGATACGCTTGATGTAACGTCCAGCATTGGATGAGGCGTTGTGGTTGCTGTTGGTCTCACTGGTGATGGTGACGTCCTCCTTGGAAGGAGTCCAGCCATGAACAGTCAGGTTTACTAGCATTGCTTGGTTGCGAATAGACATATTTATCTCCTAGATAATTACGGAATGGTTATCTGAAGCCCAATTAATAAAGGCTTTAGTCTTGGTTACTGCTGGGCACTGAGTGACAGAATCTCTGATCATCAGGACGTTGTACTCAGGTAAGATACGCTTGCCGTACTGAACGAGACGCTCGAATGTAACCTCACTAGATCGTGCTGCCAGCGCACCAGTCAAGGCATACAGAGTAGCTGGATCTGTTGGTACATCTGCGTTCATTGGATCGAGTAAGATATGGTCTGGGTCAGGCAGGGTACGGAATATCTTAAGGAAAGCGGTTAGCTCTGCTGCTGCTCCCTCACCTACAGTTCCTTTAAGTAAGTCGTACTCAATCTCCTTATCAGGGTTAGCTTGAAGGATGTCAGATGCAAACTCCCAAGAGCGTGGGGTTGGGAATGCGTTTTGACTTACGTCCATATCATGAAGGAGTGCCGGTCTGAACCGGATAAAGGCAATTATCTCCGTCTTTATTCCAGCCCCAAGCGCCCATGTGACCCAGTCATTTAGGTCTACCTCGTAATCAACGTGTACAAAACGGTTCTTGAACTGACTAAGAAGCTCACCAGCACCTGCTCTGTCAGTGGTATAGTTACCCGCTGCGATAATGCGCCATCCCTTTGGTAGGGTATAGCTTGTGCCTATAGTGCGGTCTAACACCAACTGAGTGAGTGCTTTTTGTACAGCTGTGGTAGCTTGAGGTAGCTCGTCCAAGAACAGGATGCCCTTACCAGAGGTAGGCCATAGCTCAGGAGTGAACCAGTTGGTTACCTTGGTCTCTCGGTCTGGGACGGGGACACCCATCACATCTACAGGGTCAAGAAGAGCGGCACGAATGTCACGCAACTCCATCTTGTATGACTTCGCTACTTCCTTAACCAATGCTGACTTGCCCACTCCGGGCTTGCCATGGATAAGTATAGGTACGTCTGCTTTCATACAGGTATGCACAGTTTTAACAACACTTGAATGCTTCATAATTTCCTCCTAGGAAATAGTAGTTATATAAATGTATTGGTTGGTGTGGAATATATCCACTTGGATTTAGATGGCGACATCGTAGTCGTAGTCATCGAAGTCATCGAAGTCAGGCTGGTTAGATTCCTCTAGTTCCTTACCCCATAAACTCTCTACTTCATCGGTAAACTCTGAGCTACAGAAGTAAGAAAGCATCGAAGGGTCAGCTAACTCTGATGTGCTCTCAACCTTTTCTATAAGGAAGTCCACACTGTATGAGTCACCATAGTCAGAATCCTCGGGGGTGGCCCCCAAGAATGGGAGCTGACCTACCATATAGTCAGTGATGTTTACGGTGGCCTTCCAGTTTTCATAGGTTATTTCTAGTTGCATACATACTCCTTTACCCGAGCTAGTCGGGTATCCATAAATTAATATTGAATAGATCATCAAGGTGAGTCAGTGATGGTAACTCTTTGGTGATCCTTAGCCCCTTGAATGGAACTAATTGAGGAGGGTCTTCAACAGCAGAGCGACTAAGTCTGGCCACAATGTTGTTGTCTTCATCGACTAAAATGTACCCATCATTGGGCGGTATATCCATACGATTCTCCTCCGGCTGAACCGGACTTGGTTACTAATTAAGGTCAGCAAGGGCATACTCTCCTGACTCGATTTTGGATCGGGTGTCAGAGATACCCTCTCCTAAGAACTGATTGCGATACTGTCCTGTGGTGCGCGAGTAGTTCCAGTGACGCCTATCTAAAGTAATGTTACCTGCGGTATCTGATCGAGCAATCAAAGTGTTATATGATTGAAAAGAGGTGTTGCCCTTGCCATCATTTATGATGAAATTGTTTAGAGAATCATTGCCAGATTTGGTGCTCATTGAAGACACCTTTATAGGTCTGGACTTGACTGGTTCTATTGGGTTGGTCGCCATCAACCTAGCGGTCACCGCTGATGACATTATCTCGGACTCTGATAGGATGGTTGCAGTGTGAACGCTATGCTCCCCAAACAGATCTAGTGCTGCATTCTTTGCTGCATACTTGGACGTATGCTTCCCCAAGTGATGCAGGTCAGAGTTTTTATCGTATGCGTAATACTTCATAGTAGTTTCCTTCGGGCATAAAAAAGCCCCAGTAAAGGGGCGGTTAGGTTTTGGTTTCGGTTAGTGTGTCTGGTACACCAGAGCTGTGACGTCATAGCATAAGCCCCTGTACCCAGTGACGTCACAACGTGTGAACTCTGTCTCGTTATCAGGCTTAACTATGGCGGCAAAGGCACTGTTGCCATGATCTCTGACTGTTCTTTCGTTAAGATCATCTATGAACTTCTCTAAGGCTTCGTCTTCGTCTTCACTAATACCACTGGCATCACCATTGACAAGCGCTGTTAACAAAGAGTGCTCGATTGTGTACTGGTATTCATCTATGTACTCAGACATACATTCTCCTTAAGCTGCGGCTTTAAATGCTTTGGTTCGGCTAAGCCCATCAAGACAGGCTTTCACGATGGTAAACCTGAAGTCGTCCATGGCGTAGCCATACTCTCTGGTGACATTGAAATACTCTCCAGAGTAGGTAGGTAAACTTTTAGAAATGAGAGAGTAATCCTTCCTGCTTATGGGCCTACCTAGCACTAGGCGTATTTCGTTCAGCTGATCTGCATCAAAGGACTCCAGTATGTGGCTTGCCCACTTTGCTTTTCTTGAACCATACATCAGCATGCTCCCATCTATTAGCTGGTTAGGGAAAAAGGCTACACCTCTGCCATTACCTTGGCCATAGAAACCACAAAGGTTACGTCCTACTACAAAGCCTGACATACCTTTCTCATGAGAGGTGAAGTAGTCTATCTGCATTGGGCTACCTCGAAGATCAACTGATTCAGTTCCATAAGTGTTTACACCATAAATATAAGGAGCGATATTAGTGGTTATCATTTTAACTAAATCATTCTTAGTCATGGAGGAAAGGGTTTTACTTACATCAGATAAGTCTTCACAGTTACTTGGTAAATTTACTAAGGCATAGCCAGCATAGTCATTCATATGTTTCTCCAAAAATTTTATATAAAAAAACCCCGATTGATCGAGGTACATGTAGTCCGGCTGAGCCGGAGTTAAGCAACATTATTTACCTCCCACTTAGCTAAGTTCTCCCAAGCATTCATCTTAGAAAATATATCTCCCGCTAACTTCTCACTCCAATCAATGCCGGTGGGTGATGCCATCCATCCAGCTGTAATCAGGTGAGCCTCGTTACACTCCTCAAGCAAGGCAACATGGTGCTCGTGTAGTAGCTCCACTAAATCCCCTTGTAGGCAGGGTGAAGGGGACTCAATGACGATGCTCTTCATATACTCTTCGCCATGTTGTGACCGACAGAACACGGCACAGAATACTGTCCACTTATACCTACCCTTTTCTATGGTGGTAGCTAGGGCAGGGGTGGCCTTGAACTTAGTCATTCTCTTTAGATCCACCATCTCGCACTTAGGATTACTCCCAATGAGTAGGAACACAGCAAGGTTTTTCATTACAGCTGTCCCTAATCTTTCCATGCGCTTCGAGTTGTTGTTTTTCTTTCGTACAGACTTAGACATTATTCATTGCCCTCTGTGTTAATTCGTTCCGTCTGTCTGCAATGCGCACTGTTAGTCCGTACTTCTCAGGTGCTGACTGCCATATCTTGTATGACCTGCCCATTAGGGACTCGATCTCATAGTATGGGACAGCTATTGCACGAAGCTCTACTAGACGATTGCATTCGTCATGAGATAAATCACCCAAGGTTTTTTCCTTCATAGTCCTTTTAGGACGTAACGTAACCTTTGGGTTAAATATTAAGCTCATGAATCCTTTACGAATAAGCCATTGACCATAGACCCTTGACGCCCTTTGATCACATCATATGCACTTTGGAGACAGTCCTTGACGGACAATCCATTCAGCTCTGCTTGTATGATAAGGGTGACGATGATGTCACCAATGGCATCTATGGTTTCCTCACGATCAGAGTTAACGATTGCCTCAAGCAACTCATTCACCTCTTCTTGAGTCTTAACGTGTTGGTGCAAAGGGGTAGACTTTTCTAGGATCCCCTTGTCATCTGCCCACTGGATGACATTATTAATTAGTTTATCCATTACTTTAGTTCCTTCTGGTGTTCATCGAGAGGCCATGTAAACCACAGCCAGCAGTCAGTACAGTATTTAAGGTACTGAGACCTAATGAGTCCTAGGGCAGTTGACCTACACCTAGGACATTCTTTGGTAGACATTACGGATGCCACCTTGGATCTACCTTGATGAGGTCAAGGTGTCTGCGCTTAGCCCATCGTCTTAGAATTATGTGAGTTAAGAATCCAATAAAGAATCCAGCGATACATGTAATGGTTAGTATCATGATTACTCCTGATTAGTTATGGCTTATTTATATCCTCTGAGAGGGTATATATCCATTGTGATTGACGCTTAATAGCTGTCAAATTTTAGGCATAAAAAAACCAGCACTTGGCTGGTCGTTTGTAACTTGTGTTGTTACTTAATCCTCCTCCTCTTCTTCCTCATCCTCCTCTTCTTCTTCCTCATCCTCCTCATCGTCAGACTCAAGAAGCTCTGGGTCTACCCAATCAAGATAAGGCATCACAATCATGTGCTCCTGCAACACCCCTGTTAACTTCCTCATCAACAGGTCATTACTTTCTGCGTAAATGATGCTATCAAGTGCATTGACGATCACTGCTACATCGTGAAGGTTCAACTCAATGTCGTGCTCGACTGTCATATCGATGTCGATCTCTTCGACACCCCCACTCTCAAAGTAAACTGACTTGTTCATCGTCATCCTCCTAATAATTATAAATCAACCCCTTCTCACCATTTCCACAATCGCAATCTTCGGGGCAGCGTTCTAAACTGTTCTTGTAATACACGTTCCAATCTTCAATGCTGTGAACATTTTTAGTGTGAGTTTTATGAGCCTTCAATCTGTAACCTTCAATAAAAACTACCTCCCACTTGTAATCTAATATGCCTAAAGGCTCACCGAGATTTACCTCACTGACTAGCGGATGTTTAAGAATTGTTTTACTCATCGTCATCCTCCTCATCTATCCACATTGCCTTGCCCTCTAGGACAATGGCGTTACCCACAATAAAATCATTACACAACTCACTGGCTTGATGGTTGTACTCTAACTCTTTAGAGAGTCCGTCTTCATCCACTAACACTTGCATGGCTGGTGTATTGAGAGCCATCACGACATAGCCACCGACCATGGCTTGTGCCTCGGCTAGGGTAGGAGGAACTTTAGGTTGGTATGTTTTTATCATTACCCTGACCCTCTGGAAAAAGCTTAGCGTTAACTTCTAACTTTGCCCGTTCAACTTCAGACGCATCCATGGAGCTAGCGAACTCAGTGGCCATTGACTCTGCGCGGAAGGATCCGTCCTCAGTCTTGGCGGTGATCGCCAACTCTAGGGCCAAGGTTAGTGCCTCATACTTATTGGTGGGCGATTTATATTCCTCCATCTCATCTTCCCATTTACTGTCTGCTTCCATTGGCCACATCATGAGAAATTCTCGTGCTGTTTCTTTGTCATCCGATGAAGCGTCTGGGTTTTCAAGCACAGCTATGAACCCTCTAGCTAATGCTTCGTTGGTTGGATTATTAATTAAGTTACTCATAACTTTACCTCCTTGGATTCCATCCATAATTTTAAAACTTCCTTGGCTTCAGACTTCTCAATCCAAAACTTATCCTGAAGATATGTCGATGCACCATACATGTTGGTGTCACCACTCTCTTGCAGCTCATCTAGGAACTGAAAATAACTTGCTTGGAATTCTGCAATGCTCATACACTACCCCTTATTCCCATCTCTACCCATCTAAGATTGAATACATGTGGAAAATACTCTCCACTCTGTCCATTGGCCCATGTACCATAGACGCGGCCAGAAGAAGAGGGCTTGTGAGGTGGCATACCACCAGAAAGTTCAAAGGATTTTTCGTCCCGATCAATAATAACTTGACCGACTTCTACCTGTTTGCCGTCAGCGTCTTGAAGCTTCCAGCTTTGTGAGTCCATTATTTTTATCATTCTAATCTCCTAGATTATTTTGTATCATAACTTTGCCGCCAGCAAAAGTATAATGCTGAGCGTAGTTACTGATATGGTGATGGTTACTGCTGTATGAATTGTGTTCATGTTAATCCCTTGCTGTACTCCGGTCTAGCCAGAGGAGAATCCTGAAACCCTTGATACCATTGACTATCAGGCGATTTACAGGCATAATAAAGTCTAGGTTTTCTACGCCTAGTCCAGTTTAAATTCTATTAGTTAGTTAGTTATGAGCGGCCCCGAGAAATCGGCAAGTGCCTGTATGTGCTATACAGCTAGACACTTACCCCTTGCAGTCTCTTTGTTACTTGCAATACCTTCAGCTCCTCCTCTTTTATGTAGTACACGTTGCATTCTCCTTCACAGTATTCACACCATGTATCATAGAGGTTAGTATCAGGATCGCAGTACCATTCACCTGTTTCTTTATCCCAGAAGACGGATTTTGATGCGTGGATCTTTTCTGAATCACACTCCTCACATACGGCTACTTCGATCTCTTTACTCATACATCTACTCATACATCCCCCTCGTCTATATAGGTAACATTAAAGTCTGAATCAAATAGGATTTCATCATTGTCCATGTCTCTTACAACCTCCTGCGCTAACTCTGGACTATCGGCCTCAACTTCAAAGCAGTTATAAATCTTTACGCCTACCAAATATTTACTCATACATCCCCCTTAAAAGTTACCTTCTGCTACCTGTAAACAGGTGAGGCCATTAGCTCTCCACATATCAACAACCTTCTGCCGATCATCTACCGTGAACAAGATGTTCTCCTTGTCCAGTGTCTTAAGAATCTCATGAAGCATGTCCTGTTTGACCTCCCAATCGGGGTCAGACCTTCTCTTATTGGCACGCATAATAAGATGCTCAGGTACAAAGTTGTCAGTGACCGATAACTTGTTTAAGAAATTAATGGTTACGTCACGGTCTCTTTCCATGCGACCAGTGCAATAAATGATCTGATACCCTGACTCACAGCACATCTTTAAAAGCTTAACGATAGGCTCGTTAGCTACGTCATTGCCCATTTCTTTGTTGAAGCTATTGAAGTCCTTCTTCTTCCCAGAGACATGATGCCTCCGGTGTTCGATGTCAGCTAATGTTCCATCTACATCGAAGATGACAGTTGGTATATTTTTATAGCTCATACATCCCCCTTGGTTACAGTGATTAACACAGTTACACCATCAGTTAAATGAAAGGTCAAGACGTCACCAACCTCAGCGACCTTGCCTAAGTTTTTTATGGATAGCAGTTTGTCACCTCGGATTCTTTTATAAAGCCTTAGCTCAGACTCCATCCATCCATCATTCCATTGATCAGGACGTCCCATTAGGGCAGGGTAGGTGATCTTATCCGTCAGACCCTCATACCCTTGGGGTAGATTGTCATTAACAAATGACGTCACCACTTTGTTAGCATCAATGATGCTCTTGTTCAGCATACGCTGGGTTACTTTAATCATACTGCCTCCTCTTTGGCATCAGCTTTTTCTCGGGCTTTCTCGTCCTCGGTTGGCTCTTCGCCAGACCACATCAACACACATGCGATAACATCGGTATCTATTTCCCCATCTTTCTCACAGTAAAATTGTTCGTATGCTTCTTCGTGTGCAGACTTAGCATCACTAGCCTCAACAAGAAACATCTTGTGTATTACTTGCTTTATTTCTACTTCATACTCGTACAATGGATTATCTTTACTCATACTGCATCTCCCATTTAGTTATAGTCTTGGCATTACGTCTATCCTCGCGTACTGCCATGTTCTTAATGTAAGCACTGGCCCGTGTCTTACTGTACTTACGATCTGTTAGATTGAACTTAGCTTCACCAATCCATTTAGTTTTTATTCTTAGTTTCATAAGCCCCATCCCTCGCTTACATCGACTTCATTGTTGTATTCGCTATCGTAAGTCTTGATATAACCTTCACCATCAATAGCCATTTGTTTAGCATCAGCTTCATTTTTTGCTACTACCTCATAGATTGCTGTAGATGAATAAGTTATTTCAACTTGGTATTTTTTCATAACGCTCTCCACCGGCTGAGCCGGAGTTAGTGTAGGGTTCCGTCTTCTAGGTACTCATTGTCATAATCGCCTTCAACCTCCTCAAAGTATTCTTTTGAGTCTTGGTATTCCATTTCGGACACCATGTATTTTAATACTCCATCAACCACAGCATGAAACGCACCGATGTTATCGAGAGGGTTTTCTTTCAAGTGTCTGTCCCAGTAGTGAATTATAGTGTCAGTCATGAAGTACCCAGTGTCCCAGTATTTTAGAGTGTCATCTGGGTGATTCGGTGAGAGATTATTTATATCTATCTGTAGTTGGTCAAACGATTCTAAGAGTCTGTCCTCTGTATCCTGTTCATCAAGACCTAGCAGACGACACTCTACTTCCATCGTCCTGATTTCCTCCTGACAATCTTCAGGAATATCTGTGTTGATATAGCTGTAAGAATAAGCTCCAATCTCCCAT
>Ga0075444_10000640_pt1 | contig 20889 bp, 26 predicted proteins | sample CoawatmetaG01DNA_FD_76836 | JGI IMG/M metagenome (GOLD analysis project Ga0075444, IMG submission 76836) | Marine microbial communities from the West Antarctic Peninsula - Coastal water metaG017-DNA | ecosystem: Environmental > Aquatic > Marine > Coastal | place: Atlantic Ocean: West Antarctic... | reverse complement strand
GGTCAGGGATTCCATCGCCGTCTCCTCGCGTGCGGATCCGTCATCGCGCGACGCTCACCAGTTCCGGAACCGGGCCGGCGGCTCGTAGAGGCCGCCCGACCAGTGCACGAGATCCTTGATCGACTTCGCGGCGAGCAGCGCGCGGTCGGCGTCGAGCGGCTCGATGCCGAGATCCTCCGGGCGGCGGATGACGCCGCGGGCGCGCAGTTCCTCGACCTTCGCGCGGTCGCGGCCGCGACCGACCCCGGTGTAGCCCGCAACGCCCCGGATCGCCTGCTCGCGCTCGTCGGCGTCCCGGCAGAGCAGCAGGTTGGCGATGCCCTCCTCGGTGACGATGTGGGTGACATCGTCGGCGTAGATCATCACCGGTGCGAGCTCGAGTCCGATCTTCTTCGCCAGTTCGAGAGCGTCGAGCTTCTCCACGAAGGTCGGGACCAGCTTGTCCCCGAAGGTCTCGACCAGCTGCACCACGAGCTTGCGCCCGCGCATCAGCGCCGGATCGCCGACGATCTGGCCCTCGCGACCGGCCTTCATCCAGGCATCGGAGGGGTGGCGGCGGCCGTGCGGGTCCGAGCCCATGTTGGGCGCGCCCCCGAAGCCCGCCACCCGCGACTGGGTGATGGTCGAGGAATGGCCCATCAGGTCGATCTGGAGCGTCGCGCCGATGAACATGTCGCAGGCGTAGAGGCCGGCCGTCTGGCAGAACGCCCGGTTCGAGCGCAGGCTCCCGTCGGCGCCGGTGAAGAAGACGTCGGGCCGCTCGCGGATGTAGCGATCCATCCCGACCTCGGAGCCGAAGCAGTGGACCTGCTTGACCCAGCCCGACTCGATCGCCGGGATGAGGGTCGGGTGCGGGTTGAGCGCCCAGTGGGTGGCGATCTTCCCCTTGAGGCCGAGCTTCTCGCCGTAGGTCGGCAGCAGCAGCTCGATCGCCGCCGTGCCGAACCCGATGCCGTGGTTGAGCCGCCTGATGCCGTACTCGGCGTAGATCCCCTTGATCGCCATCATGGCGATCAGGATCTGCGTCTCGGTCATCGCCGCCGGGTCGCGGGTGAAGAGCGGCTCCACGTAGAAGGGCTTGTCGGCCTCGACCACGAAGTCGATCCGGTCGCCCGGGATGTCGACCCGCGGGACCGTGTCGACGATCTCGTTGACCTGCGCGACCACGACGCCGTTCTTGAAGGCGGTCGCCTCCACGACGGTCGGCGTGTCCTCGGTGTTCGGCCCCGTAAACAGGTTGCCGTTCCGGTCGGCCGAGACGCCGGCGATCAGCGCCACGTTGGGCGTCAGGTCGACGAAATAGCGGGCGAACAGCTCGAGGTAGGTATGGACCGCCCCGAGCTCGATCTGGCCGCCGTAGAGCATCTTGGCGATGCGGGCGCCCTGCGGGCCCGAGTACGAGTAGTCGAGCCGCTTGGCGATCCCGGTCTCGAACACGTCGAGGTGCTCGGGCAGAACGATTCCCGACTGGACCATGTGCAGGTCGTGGATCTTGGCGGGATCGCAGGCGCTCAGGCCGCGGGCGAGGCAGTCGGCCTGCTTCTGGTTGTCGCCCTCGAGGCAGACGCGGTCGCCGGGCCGCAGGATCGCCTCCAGCAGGTCGACCACGGCCGCGGCCGGCACGACCTTGCCGTCCGCGTGGGCGCGCCCGGCCGCGATCCGCGCGTCGCGTGCCTGCCTCTCACCGCGCCAGTCGCCCATCCGCGTGCTCCAATCGGTGTACCGGACTTTACATAGCCTTCAATTCGGTATTTTAAAACCCGTGCCATTGACAGTTTCGTATACGGAATTGCTGTTCTGCCAACCTCTTGCATACCTTCCGCGACAGCTCAAAGGCCGATCCGGGAAAGAAACGCTCCCCGACGCACGCGTCGACGCGGATTACACCGTGATGGCGCTGTCCATCGCCACCGGCGTGACCGAAGCGATCATGGTGATGTCGGGACGCCCCTGAGTGGCCCGGCTGATCGGCATCGACAACCCGCGCTCGGCCATGGCGTATGGTGGCCTGGCCGCGACCGATCCGAAGCTCGTTCCCTACGGCACGCTGACGGCGACGTTCCACACCGGCATCGGCTGCCTCGTCGGACCGTCGATCCTGTTCCTCACGGTCCGGGCTTTGGTCGACTGAAGCGGCGGTCTCCCGGTGCGCCCGGTCGAATTGCGGGCGCGCGCGCGCGGATTAGGGTATTGTTCCTCATCGTCTTCCCGAGGACTGGCAGGCGTCGCTGAAGGGACGATCGAGGAACGGCGGATGCACGGAGACTTCCGGAAGATCGACAGCGGGCTGCTCTCGGACCGGATCCGCGACGCCCTCACCGACGCCATCGCGTCGGGGACGATCGCGGCCGGCACGGCCCTCGACGAGCAGAACCTGGCCGATCGCTACGGCGCGTCGCGCACGCCCGTCCGGGAGGCGTTACGCCAGCTCGCCGCCTCCGGGCTCGTGGAGATCCGGCCCCGCCGGGGCGTGGTGGTGGCGCGCCTGACGCCGCAGCGGATCGCCGACATGTTCGAGACGACCGCCGAGATCGAGGCGATGTGCGCTCGACTCGCGACCTACCGGATGACGCCCCTCGAGCGCGGGGAGCTGATGGAGCTCCACGAGGAGTCCGCCCAGGCGGTCGAGGCGGGCGACGTCGACGCCTACGACCGATTCAACCGTGCCTTCCACGAGGCGCTCTACACGGCGACCCATAACGGCTTCATGGCCGAGCAGGCCCTGGCGATCCGCGAGCGGCTGGCCGCGTTCCGGCGCACGCAGCTCCGCCATGCCGACCGGATCCGCCGCTCGCGGGAGGAGCACGGCGAGATCCTGTCGGCGATCGCCGAGGGCGACGGCGAGACGGCCGCCCGGCGCATGCGCGCGCACATGCTCCGGGCCGCGGCGGCGCTGGGGCGCTACATCGCCGAGACGGAGTGACGATGCGGACAGTCGCGCACGGGATTCAGAGGCGCGCGACGGCGTCGTGCACCGTGGACCTGTAGGGCGTCGTCGGCCTGCCAATCAGCGCGCTCAGCTGACGCGTGTCGTCGTCTAGCGCGCCGCGGGCCGCGGCCGCGTCCGAGTCGGCGAGCAGCGCGGCGAAGTCTGACGGTATCCCGGCGGCCACGAGCGCCGCCCGGTACTCCGCCTGCGGCAGATCGCGGTACGCGACCGGTCTGCCTGCCGCGGCGGCGATCGCCGCCGCGAACTCGGTCAGCGTGTAGGACTCGTCGCCCGCCAGCTCGTAGATGCGGCCGCCCTGCCCCTCGGCGGTGAGAACAGCCGCCGCCGCCGCCGCGTAATCGACCCGCGCGGCCGAGGCGATCCGCCCGTCGCCCGCGCAGCCGAGGACGGCGCCGTGGGCGAGCGCCGGCGCGATGCCGGCGGCGTAGTTCTCCGTGTACCAGCCGTTGCGCAACACGACGAACGGCACGCCGGAATCCGCGAGCAGCCGCTCGGTCTGGCGATGCTCCTCGGCCAGGGCGAGGGCCGACGTGTCGGCGTGCAGGACGCTCGTGTAGGCGATCAGACCGACACCGGTCCGTCCGGCACTGTCGATGACGTTGCGATGCTGCGCCACGCGCCGGCCGATCTCGCTCGACGAGATCAGCAGGAGGCGCTGGATGCCCTGGAACGCCGCGTCCAGACTCGTCGGATCGGCGTATTCGGCCCGGCGGACCGCGACGCCCAGGCTTCGCAGGCTGCGAGCCGACTCGCCCTCGATGTCCCGCGCGCCGGCCACCACCGCGCCGGCCGGGATGCGCTCCAGGAGCGCCGCGATGACCTGTCGGCCGAGCTGGCCCGTGGCGCCGGTCACGAAGTAGCTCGGATAATCGGTCTGCGTCATGCCTGTCTCCCATGGTTCAATCTCGGGACATGGTCACTAGATGAGACCACTTGGGCGGTGAAGGAGGCAGGATTTTGGGACCAGGTTACGCGAAGGAGACCGCGCTGCCGCCCGCCCGCGCCGAGCTGGCGGCCAAGTACGCGGTGTGGCAGGCCGGCACCCTCGATCCGGCGGCGTGCCCGGTCCGGGACGTGCTGGATCGGGTGGGCGACAAGTGGTCGATGCTACTCCTGATCGCCCTGGCCGACGGGCCGCTCCGGTTCAGCGCCCTGCTCCGCACGCTGCCCGACATCTCCAAGCGGATGCTGACGCAGACGCTCCGGGATCTCGAGCGGGACGGGTTCGTGGCGCGGACGGTGTTCCCGACGAAGCCGCCCAGCGTCGAGTACCGGCTCACGGACCTCGGGGGCGCCCTGCTCGAGCCGCTGGCGCGCCTCGTCCGATGGGCCGAGGAGAGCCACGGCGCGATCCAGGCGGCGCGGACCCGGTTCGATGCCGCGCCTTCCTAGGACAGGCGCTCACGGCCTGTCTCTGATTTATGGGGACGTCGGTCCTCGTGAGGCACGTCCGGGCGCCGCGGATCAGGCCCGCGGCGCCGACGCGCCGAGGGCGTCGGCGAGCCGCCCGATATGCTCGGCCGCCCGACCGATCCCGAACGCCGCGCGCTGGGCATCTTCCGTCCGCCCCCGCTCCGCGGTCTCGGCGGCGGCGCGCAGTTCCGCGACGTTGCCTTCCAGCGTCGCGATCCGCGACCGCAGCTCCGCGAGCTCGTCGGCGATGGTCAGCGCCGCCATGACCTGCAGGCGCATGTCGCCGATCTCGCCGAAGCTCTTGCGCATCTCGGCGATGCGCCCGTCCAGGGTGGCGGCGAGACCCGTCAGATGCGCCTCCTCGCCCTCGCCGCAGGCCATGCGGTAGCTGCGGCCGTCGATGGTCACGTTGATCTGCGGCAAGGATGGCTCCGCTGGTCGCTCCGACAGGCGTGGGCGGTGGGGTCAGGCGCGTCCGAGCACATCCTGAACGGTCTCGATGGCCCGGTCGAGCCGGTGCCCGACCTCCCCGGTCGTCGCCGAGACCGCGGCGAGGCGGGCGCTCGCCGCGTCGAGGGCGGCGGCCAGCCGGGCTCGATCCTCGTCCATCAGGGCGAGCTCCGCGTCCCGGTCGTCGGGCTGCGCGTCGGTCTCGAGGCGGTGCTGGACGACGGCGTCGAGGCGGGTGATCGCCGCTTCGAGCCGGCTGAGCGCGTCGTCGATGGAAAGGGTCTCGGTCTCGTCGGCCATGGTTCTTCGTCTACCCCGACGCGAAGCTTTCGGTCGAATGCAGGCGGAATTCCAGCGCGAAATCGCGTTCGATCCCCGATCCGCCCGCTGACCGAATGGATCCTGGCAATCCCTGTTTATTGGTCGGTGGATCGAAGGTCTTTGTCACAGCGACGCGTTTGACAGGTCGAGGCTCCATGCTAGACAGCCGCGCGATCCCGAGAGGGACCGCGCGAGACATGCCGGAGGGCCGGTCCGCGACAGTTCCGAGGCCTCAGCCAGCACCGTCCGATCCGACGGTCACGGGCGTCGAAGCCCGGCCTCTCCCGGTCCGGTTCATCGCAGGTTCAAACCCGCCCGCCCAGATCCCGTCCGGCCCGGCCCGGACGGTATGGCGGGCCGCCGAGACCGCTTCGCGGACCGCTCCCGAGGTCCGGCGCGCGGCGAGCCGCATCAGGAAGGAGTCACGCCGTGACGAAGGTTGCCATCAACGGATTCGGACGCATCGGCCGCAACGTCCTGCGGGCGATCGCGGAAGCCGGCCGCAGCGACATCGAGGTCGTGGCGATCAACGATCTCGGCCCGGTGGAGACCAACGCCCACCTGCTCCGCTACGATTCCGTGCATGGCCGCTTCCCCGGCGAGGTCGCGGTCGACGGCGAGTTCCTGGTGGTGAACGGCAAGCGCATCAAGGTCACGGCCGTTCGCAACCCGGCCGAGCTGCCGCACCGCGACCTCGGCGTCGACATCGCGCTCGAGTGCACCGGCATCTTCACCTCGAAGGACAAGGCGAAGGCCCATCTCGACGCCGGCGCCAAGCGCGTCCTCGTCTCGGCCCCGGCCGACGGCGCCGACCTGACGGTGGTCTACGGCGTGAATCACGACAAGCTCACGGGCGAGCACCACGTCGTGTCGAACGCCTCCTGCACCACGAACTGCCTCGCCCCGGTGGCGAAGGTGCTGGACGAGGCCGTCGGCATCGAGCGCGGCTTCATGACCACGATCCATTCCTACACCAACGACCAGCCGTCGCTGGACCAGATGCACAAGGATCTCTACCGGGCCCGCGCCGCGGCGCTCTCGATGATCCCGACCTCGACCGGCGCCGCGAAGGCCGTCGGCCTCGTGCTTCCGGAGCTCAAGGGCAAGCTCGACGGCACCGCGATCCGCGTGCCGACCCCGAACGTCTCGGCGGTGGATCTCGTCTTCACGGCCAAGCGCGCGACCACGGTCCAGGAGATCAACGACGCGATCAAGGCCGCCGCTTCCGGTCCGCTGAAGGGCGTCCTCGGCGTCACCGACCGGCCGAACGTCTCGATCGACTTCAACCACGACCCGCATTCGTCGACCTTCCACCTCGACCAGACCAAGGTCATGGACGGCGTTCTGGTGCGCATCCTGACCTGGTACGACAACGAGTGGGGCTTCTCGAACCGCATGGCCGACACGGCCGTCGCCATGGCCAAGCTCATCTGAGCTGGACTGCAGCGGTCGCCGCCTCCTGAGAGGCCGGCGGCCGCACGTCTCTTCGGACGGCCTATCTTCGAACCAGGGACTCTCCAGGGATGACCGACGCTTCGCAGGGCACGTCGAGCGGGCCGGCAGCCGTGCCGCCCGCCCCCAGGCCGGCTCCGCCGCCGCCCAACGCACCCGCCGTGGCACCGACCGCCGCACCCGCCACCTCCGCGGTCCCGTCCCACACGCTCCCGGCCAACCAGCTCTTCGATCAGCTCGCGCGGATCGAGGACAAGTGCTCGCGCATCGAGGACAAGTACGCCCGCTCCGAGGCGCTCCTGTCGCGGGTCGAGGACAAGGTCGAGAACGCCGCGAACCGGATGAACGAATCCGCGCGGCAATCCGACCTCGCGGCGCTCCGGACGGAGATGCGCGGTCTCGCCGAGCGCACCCGGCGCCTGCCCGGGACCGGCGCCCTCGTCCTCACCGCCGTGATTACCGCCATCCTGACCGTGGTCCTGATGGTGGCCGTCCAGCGGCTCAACCTCGACCGTCTGCTGCCGCAGCGGGCCACCATCGGCACCACCGCGCAGTAACCGCCCCGCCTCGCACAGGACCGCACCAGACCGCATGAGCGCCTTCCGCACCCTCGACGATGCCGGCTCCCTCAAGGGCAAGCGGGTCCTCATGCGCGTCGACCTGAACGTGCCCATGGAGAGCGGGCGCGTGACCGACGCGACCCGCATCGAGCGCGTCGCACCGACGATCCGCGAGGTTGCCGAGCAGGGCGCCAAGGTGATCCTGCTCGCCCATTTCGGTCGACCGAAGGGCAAGCGCGAGCCGAAGGATTCGCTCGAGCCAGTGGTTCCCGCCCTCGGCGCGGCCCTCGGACGCGATGTCGCCTTCGCGGCTGACTGCGTCGGCGGCGCCGCCGCGCAGGCGGTGGCGGCCCTCAAGGACGGCGACGTCCTCCTCCTCGAGAACACCCGCTACCACGCGGGTGAGGAGAAGAACGACGCGGCCTTCGCGGACGCCCTGGCGGCGAACGGCGACGTCTACGTCAACGAGGCCTTCTCGGCGGCCCACCGCGCGCACGCCTCCACCGAGGGTCTGGCCCACCGCTTGCCGGCCTATGCAGGCCGCGAGATGCAGGCCGAGCTCGATGCGCTAACCAAGGGCCTGGAATCGCCCCAGCGCCCGGTGATCGCGCTGGTCGGAGGGGCCAAGGTCTCGTCCAAGATCGATCTCCTGGAGAACCTCGTCGCCAAGGTCGACATGCTGGTGATCGGCGGCGGCATGGCCAACACCTTCCTGCACGCGCAGGGGAAGGCGGTGGGCAAGTCCCTCTGCGAGAAGGATCTCGCCGAGACCGCCACGCGGATCCTGGCGGCGGCCGAGAAGGCCGGCTGCCGGATCATCCTGCCGGTCGACGCGGTCGCCGCGAGCGAGTTCAAGGCGCAGGCCCCCCACGAGACCGTGCCGGTGGACGCCGTGCCGGACGCCAGCATGATTCTCGATGCCGGTCCGCGCTCGGTCGCCGAGATCAACGCCGCCATCGACGGGGCCAAGACCCTGGTGTGGAACGGCCCGCTGGGCGCCTTCGAGCTCGCCCCGTTCGACGCCGCGACCGTGGCCGCCGCCAAGCACGCGGCCGCGCGGACGAAGGACGGCCAGCTCGTCTCGGTCGCGGGCGGCGGCGACACCGTGGCCGCGCTCAACCATGCCGGCGCGGGGCAGGACTTCACCTACGTCTCGACCGCCGGCGGCGCCTTCCTCGAGTGGCTGGAAGGCAAGGCCCTCCCGGGCGTCGAGGCGCTGCGGGCGAAAGGCTGAGAGGGCCGCCTTGCTCTCCTCTCCCTGCGACACGACCCTATCTACATGGCCGGCCGTCGTCGGCCGGGGGGCCGAGGCCATGGGTGACCACGTGGAGACCGCAGCCTTCGAGATCCCGAAGGGCGTCCAGGCGAGCCTGGCGCATCTGCGGACCGAGACGGTGACGCGCCTCGACGGGCGGATCGACCGCCTCGATCTGGGCATGCGCGAGGACGACCGGAACGCGGCCGGGATGCGCGCGATATCGCGGGTTACGGCCGTGACTTCGTCGCGCGAGTCAGCGAGGGCGAGGAACGCGTCGTGGCACCGGTGAGCCGGATCGGGTGAGGATCATCCGCCGAAAGAATGTCCTGCGCCCTGCCGGAGATTGACCGAAAGCGAGGCACCCGGCAGAGCGACACGATACAGCGCAGCTGAGGGTTTCTTGATACCCCCGGCGATCCGGCGGACGACGAAACGGGAAACGGGAAGACACGCACGATGGCACGCATCACCCTCCGGCAGCTCCTCGATCACGCCGCTGAGTACGAGTACGGCGTGCCCGCCTTCAACCTGAACAACATGGAGCAGGGGCTCGCTATCATGGCGGCCGCCGACGCCACCGACTCACCGGTGATCCTCCAGGCGAGCCGCGGCGCCCGGGCCTACGCCAACGACGTCGTGCTGGCCAAGCTGATCGACGGCCTCGTCGAGATCTACCCGCACATTCCGGTCTGCATGCATCTCGACCACGGCAACAACGAAGCCACCTGCGCCACCGCCATCCAGTACGGCTTCACCTCCGTGATGATGGACGGCTCGCTGAAGGCCGACGGCAAGACCCCGGCCGACTACACCTACAACGTCGAGATCACCCGCAACGTCACCAAGATGGCCCACTGGGCCGGTGTCTCGGTCGAGGGCGAGCTGGGCGTGCTCGGCTCGTTGGAGAGCGGCCAGGGCGAGGCCGAGGACGGCCACGGCGCCGAGGGCACCCTCAGCCACGACCAGCTCCTGACTGACCCTGACGAAGCGGTGAAGTTCGTCGAGGCCACGAAGGTGGACGCGCTGGCCGTTGCCATGGGCACGAGCCACGGCGCCTACAAGTTCACCCGCAAGCCCGACGGCGAGGTGCTGGCGATGAACGTGATCGAGGAGATCCACCGCCGCCTGCCGACGACCCACCTCGTCATGCACGGCTCGTCGTCGGTGCCGCAGGACCTGCAGGACATCATCAACCAGTACGGCGGCCAGATGAAGCCGACCTGGGGCGTCCCGGTCGAGGAGATCCAGCGCGGCATCAAGCACGGCGTGCGCAAGATCAACATCGACACCGACAATCGCATGGCGATGACCGGCCAGATCCGGAAGGTGCTCACCGAGAACCCGTCCGAGTTCGACCCGCGCAAGTACCTCAAGCCCGCCATGGAGGCGATGACGAAGCTCTGCAAGCAGCGCTTCGAGGAGTTCAACACCGCCGGCAAGGGCTCGAAGATCCGCCCGATCTCCGTCGCCGAGATGGCCAAGCGCTACGCCAGCGGCGCCCTCGACCCGAAGATCGGGCCGCAGTAGGGCGCGGGTTGCCGGTTTCGATGAGCAATAGCGCCCGTCTCGCCCTGCTCGGACCGCACGGTCTCGAAGCGGATGGCATCGCCGCTTTCGTGACGGCCCTGAAGGTTGCGTGCGAAGCCGGCGATGTCGCCGCCGTGATTCTGCGGCTGGCTGCCACCGACGAGCGCGGGCTGACGGCCCGCGTCAAATCGGTCGCTCCGCTCGTGCAGGAGCGCGGCGCGGCCCTGGTCGTCGCCTGTCCGGGTTTCGCCGGCGATCTCGCCGCGGTGGCGATCCGGGGCGGCGCCGACGGCATCCACGTCGACAAGCCGCGCGACCTGAAGGACCTGCGCGGCCGGCTCCGGGAGGGGCGAATCCTCGGCGCCGGCGGCCTCGAGACCAAGCACGGCGCGATGGAGGCCGGCGAGGCCGGGATCGACTACCTGATGTTCGGTGGTCTGTACCCGGACGGCGTCGCGCCCGAGGCGGAGACCGTGCGGGCCCGCGCCGCGTGGTGGGCCGAGATCTTCGAGACACCGTGCATCGCGGTGGCGGCTGCCGCCGATGAGATCGCGCCTCTCGCCGCGACGGGTGCCGAGTTCGTCGGCCTGGAGAGCGGCCTCTGGCTGCCGGATCCGGGCGCGGTCGAGCGGGCCCAGCGCGCCGTCCGGGAGTCCGAGGCGTGAGAGGCCGCGACGTCCGTCGTCTGGCGGCCGTCGCCGGCGCGGCGCTGCTGGCGCTGCCGGCCTGGGCGGCCTCGGGACCGGCCGATCCGGCCCGGACCGCGGCGCCCGGCGCGATCGGGCCCGCGGCGCAGACCGGCAAGACGCCGATGCCGGAACTGCCGAGCCCCTACACGCCGAACTACTCGCGCGGCGCCGTGCCGCCAGCGGGCGGCCAGCCACCGGACTTTGCCTACGGCGCCTATCAGAAGGGCCAGTACGTCACCGCCTTCCGCGAGGCGACGAAGCGCATCGAGGCGAATCCGAAGGATGCCGCCGCCATGACGCTGCTCGGCGAGCTGTACAATCAGGGCCTCGGCGTGAAGCAGGATCCGGTCAAGGCGGCCGACTGGTATCGCTTGGCGGCCGCGCAGAACGACGCGTCCGCCATGGCCTCCCTGGGGCTGATGGCCCTCGACGGTCGCGGCATGCCGAAGGACCCGAAAGCCGGGCGGCGCTGGCTCGAGCAGGCCACGGCCCACGGCTCACCGACCGCGGCCTACAATCTCGGCCTGATCCTGATCGGCACCGGCGCCACGGCCGACGAGGCGGCGGCCGCCGCGCAGTTCCGCAAGGCGTCAGACGCCGAGATCGGCCCGGCCCAGCACGACCTGGGCGTGCTCTACCTGCAGGGGCGCGGCGTGCCGAAGGATCCGTCGAAGGCCGCGGAGCTGTTCCGGCGCGGCGCCGACAACGGCGATCTCGCCAGCGAGGTCGAGTACGCGATCCTTCTCTTCAACGGCACCGGCGTCACCAAGGACGAGCGTGCGGCCGCCCGGTACTTCCTGCACGCGGCCTCGCGCGGCAACGCCATCGCGCAGAACCGCGTCGCGCGGCTGTACGCGGTGGGCCGCGGCGTTGCCAAGAACCCCGTGGAGGCGGCCGCCTGGAACCTCGCGGCCGCCGGACAGGGCCTGTCCGACGCGTGGCTCGATCAGACCCTCTCCGGTCTCTCGGCCGACGAGCGCACCCGGGCGGAGCGTCTCGCCAACGAGCGGATCGAGCAGCGCTGAGACGCTAGGCCTCGGCCTTCGACCAGTCGACGCCCGCCTCGAGGTGCGGCAGCAGGACGACGCTCTCCTGCTCGTTCGGGTCCGTCCGGGCGATCACGGCCGTGACCGGCTCCGTCTGGCTGCGGTTGTAGGGCAGGTGCGGCACGTCGGCGGCGATGTAGACGAACTCGCCGGCGCCCGCGATCGCGTGGTTCTCCAGCCGCTCCCCCCAGAAGCAGCCCGACACGCCCGACAGCACGTAGATCGCCGTCTCGTGGTGCTCGTGCTTGTGGGCGTGGGCCCGCTCACCGGGCGGGATCTCCAGGAGCTGCATGTGCAGCGCCCGCGAACCCACGGCCTCGGCCGAGATCGCCGGCCGGTAGATGTGTCCCTGCTTGCCGCGGAACGGCGCACTCTCGTGCACCACCCGGAACCCCTGCTTCTCCGTGCCGGACGCGGAACTCATGGACCTTCCTCCACTCTGAAGGCGGCATCGATGGGGATCTGCATACCGTTGACCAGCGCGTTCGTCTGGTTGGCCATCCCGACCACCGCCAGGAATTCGCCGTGCTGGCCCTCCGTCAAGCCCTTGGCCCGCGCAGCCGCGGTGTGGGAGTGGATGCAGTACGGGCAGCCATTGGCGATCGAGACCGCGATGTAGACCAGTTCCTTGGTCAGGGGATCGAGGGTCCCCGGCCCCATGACGGTCTTCAGGGCGGACCAAGTCCGCTCGAGCAGCGCGGGATCGTTGGCGAGGCCGCGCCAGAAATTGTTGACGACGTCGGATCCCCGGGTCGCCCGGATGTCCGCAAAGACCGCGCTGACGCGCGCGTCGGCGTCGGCCTCGGCATCGGACCAGAGTTTCACGGTCGCCACGGCAATCGCCTCCCCGCTCAGCCCGTCCTCAGAGCTTGCACGCGCCCTCGAGCGCACGGTTCTCCGCCTCGGAGAACAGGCGCGAGCGGATATGGAAACGCTTCTCCCGGCCGTTCTCCAGCGAGAACATGCCGCCGCGGCCCGGCACCACGTCGAGGATCAGGTGCGTGTGCTTCCAGACCTCGAACTGCGACCGGCTGATGAAGAAGTCCGCGCCCCCCACCGTGCCGAGATTCACGTCGCCGTCGCTCACCAGAAAGTCGCCCACCGGGTAGCACATGGGCGAGGAGCCGTCGCAGCAGCCGCCCGACTGGTGGAACATGACCGGACCGTACTCGCGCCTCAGCTCATCGATCAGGGCGAGCGCCGCCGGGGTGGCGGTGACCCGCAGGGGTGTCCCGTCGACGCCGGCCTGCTCGGCGACGTTGGCGTCGATAACCTGGTCCGAAGTCATGCCGTCCTCCCTGTCGATGTCTGAATATGCTGTGTTCCCGGCCGGTTTCCACTGCGCATCGCGCCGGATGCCGGCGCCGAACGGTCGCGTCGCGCGTTGTGTCGCCGAAGGGCGGCGGACACCGCCCGACCGATCAGGAGCCCGCACGATGTCGGTTCGCACACGCGCTGCCTGCCTCATCCTGGCCGTGGCCGGTCTCGCAGGGCCCGCCGCCGCCGAGCCGCTCGTCCTGCGCGTTCAACCCCGCGAGCACCCCCTGTTCGTGCAGCACGCGTGGCGCGTCGCGGGGAATCCCAACGTCACTCCCGATAACCCGATGGGCGTGGTCGGCTGGGACGGCCCGCCGGACGACGTGCCGAGCGTCAGCGGCGATGCCGGGCCGCTGGCTCCAGGCTCCATCGTCAACGCGCCGTTCGAGGGCTACGGCTTCGGCCTCTACTGACCGCGCGATCCGGGATCGAAAAAGCCCCGGCCTCTCGGCCGGGGCTGAAGTTGTCTCGGGAATTGACCCGGGAAGAAACTCAGAAGAACCCGAGCTTCTTGGCCGAGTAGCTGACCAGCATATTCTTGGTCTGCTGGTAGTGATCGAGCATCATCTTGTGGGTCTCGCGGCCGATGCCGGACTGCTTGTAGCCGCCGAAGGCCGCGTGGGCCGGGTAGGCGTGGTAGCAGTTCGTCCAGACGCGACCGGCCTGGATCGCCCGGCCGAAGCGGTAGGCGCGGGTCCCGTCGCGGGTCCAGACGCCGGCGCCGAGGCCGTAGAGCGTGTCGTTGGCGATGGAGAGCGCCTCGGCATCGTCCTTGAAGGTCGTGACCGACAGGACCGGCCCGAAGATCTCCTCCTGGAAAATGCGCATCTTGTTGTGGCCGCGGAACACGGTCGGCTTCACGTAGAAGCCCTCGGCGAACTCGCCGTCCTTGACGTTGCGCTCGCCGCCCGTGAGGAGCTGCGCGCCCTCCTGGCGGCCGATGTCGATGTAGGAGAGGATCTTCTCCATCTGCTCGCCCGAGGCCTGGGCGCCGATCATCGTGGCCGGATCGAGCGGCGAGCCCTGGGTGATCGCCTCGACGCGCTTCACCGCGCGCTCCATGAACCGGTCGTAGATGGACTCGTGCACGAGCGCGCGGCTCGGGCAGGTGCAGACCTCGCCCTGGTTGAGGGCGAACATCGTGAAGCCCTCGAGGGCCTTGTCGAAGAAGTCGTCGTCCTCGTTCGCCACGTCAGCGAAGAAGATGTTCGGCGACTTGCCGCCGAGCTCCAGCGTCACCGGGATCAGGTTCTGCGACGCGTACTGCATGATGAGGCGGCCGGTGGTCGTCTCACCCGTGAAGGCGATCTTGGCGATTCGCGGCGACGAGGCGAGCGGCTTGCCGGCCTCGAGGCCGAAACCGTTGACGATGTTGAGCACGCCCGGCGGCAGCAGATCGCCGATGATCTCGGCCAGCACCAGGACCGAGGCCGGGGTCTGCTCGGCCGGCTTCAGGACCACGCAGTTGCCGGCGGCGAGCGCCGGGGCGAGCTTCCACACCGCCATCAGGATCGGGAAGTTCCACGGGATGATCTGGCCGACGACGCCCAGCGGCTCGTGGAAGTGGTAGGCAACCGTGTCGTGGTCGATCTCGGAGATCGAGCCCTCCTGCGCCCGCACGCAGCCGGCGAAGTATCGGAAATGGTCGATGGCCAGCGGGATGTCGGCGTGAGTCGTCTCGCGGATCGGCTTGCCGTTGTCCCAGGTCTCGGCCAGCGCGAGCAGGTCGAGGTTCTCCTCCATCCGGTCGGCCATCTTGAGGAGGATGCGGGCGCGCTCGGCCGGCGCCGTGCGGCCCCAGGCCTCCCGGGCCGCGTGGGCGGCGTCGAGGGCCTTCTCGACGTCCTGCGCGTCCGACCGGGCCACCTCGCACACCACCTTGCCGGTGATCGGCGAGGTGTTCTCGAAGTAGCGGCCGGCCGCAGGGGCGACCCACTGGCCGCCGATGAAGTTGTCGTAGCGGGCCGAGAAGGGCGACTTGACCTTCGAGTCGCCGAGGAATTCCGGCTTGTTCATGGCTATGTTCCCTCCGTGGGCCCCGGCCTCGCGAACCGCGGCTCTTGGGCTTAAGCTGGCGCTCGGACGACCGATCGTGGGGGCCGCATCCGCTTCCGCTCTGTTCGCAGCCAATGGCTTTTGGCCTGTCGAATCAAGGTGGACTTTTGGCCAGTGCGCGAGTGGGGCGATCCTACGCGCTTCCCGCCGTCACCGCGAGCGGGCAAAAATTCCCAGCCCGGACCGTACTCCCGCGACGAGCGGCGTTTGGGACGTTCGGACGGCCGAATCACCGTGCGCGCCGAGAGTCGGCCCCGTCGCTCAGCCGAGCAGGGCGAGCGGAACGGTCGCCGCCGCGAGCGGGAGCGCCGCCAGGGCCGCAATCCGCAGCCAGGTCGGCCGATAGGCGACGATCGCCACCACGGCCAGGGCGGAGCCCGTCAGCGATCCGATCCACTGCACCGGTCCGAAATTCCAGCCCGCCGTCGCGAACGAGAGGCCGAGTCCGCACCAGCCCGCCATCCGCAAGCTTCCGACCCGCGCCTTCGGCACACCGACGCGGTAGGCGGCCCGGTGATGCCGGTCGAGGCTGAGGGCGAGGGCCGCGAAGCCCGAGAAGCTGAGGAGCAGGCTGAGGATCAGCGCGGCGGATGTCATGCTTCGACCGTCCGTGACAGACTGGCTTTGGCGGGGCGCGCGGTCGCCAGCTTACGCCGCGCCGCCAGCCAGGATCCGACGCCGAGAGTGACGCCCACGGCCACCAGGGCGACGTCGAAGGCGAGGAAGCGCTGCTGGCCGACGAGGATCGCGTCCACGAAGGCTATCGCCAGGAAGGCGCAGGCCGGCACGGCCAGAGCGAGCGACCACGCCCGCTGCCGCGGATACAGGGCCGCGGCGAGGGCGGCGGCGACCCAGGCCGCGAAGAACGCGCGCACCTCCCAGTCCGCCCGGGCCCCGAGCCCGTCGGGCAGCAGCCGGTTCGCGAGGAGATACGCGGCGAGGCCCACCGGCAGGCCCGCGATGGTCCCGAGGTTGAGGAATCGCACGAGGCGCAGGCCGAAGCCCTCGGGATCCGCGCCCTTCGGCGCCCGCGCCACCGTCCAGAGGACGAGGCCGCTCGCGACCGTGGCGGCACCCATCACGCCGCAGAGGAAGAACAGGAGGCGCAGCGGCGCGGCGGCGAAGTGCGCCTCGTGCAGACCCGCCATCACGGCCCCGGTGCGGGTCGCCGCGCCGGCCTCGCCGACCCGGGCGATCTCCGCACCGGTATCGGCCGCGTAGGCGATCTGCGGATGCAGGTGCGCGAGCCCGTGCGGCTCCTCGAAATACGCCGTCACGGTGGCGCCGGCATCGCCCGGATGGGAGACGAGTATCACCTCGGGCGCCTCGCCGCCGGCAGCCGCGGCGCGGGCGACGATCTCGCCGAGCGGCAGCGGCCTGCCGGGACGGCCAACCGGGGCCGTGCCCGGCGTCGCGAGGCCGGCCTCGGCGTAGTAGCGCAGTATGTCGTCGCCGTAGACGGCCTTCATACCCCAGGGCATCAGCGTCGCCGACAGTGTGACGAGGCCCGTGTAGACGATCATCAGGTGGAAGGGCAGCGCCAGCACGCCGACCACGTTGTGGGCGTCCAACCAGCCACGCTGCGCCGAGCGGTCGCGGCGAAAGGTGAAGAAGTCGGCGAAGATGCGCCGGTGCGTCACGATACCGGAGATCAGCGCGATCAGCAGGACCATGGCGCAGGCCGACACGATCCAGCGCCCCCAGATCGGCGGCAGGCTCAGCTCGAAGTGGAAGCGGTACAGGAAGTCGCCGCCGCGCGTGTCGCGGACGCGCGCGGGCTCGCCCGTGGCGGGATCGAGCAGCGCGTGGTGGAACGGGCCGCTGAAGTTCGGCCACCAGTAGACCTCGACGGCCGAGGTCTCGGCGTTCGGCAGCTTGATCGACCAACCGGCCGCGTCCGGCATTGTCCTGCGCAGGAACGCGCCGGCCCGCGTCGCCGCCGCGGCGGGATCGGGGGCTCCCGCGGACAGCTCCGGCCGCATCCAGTCCGAGATGTCGGTGCGGTAATAGCTGGCGGTACCGGTGACGAAGATGGCGAACAGCACCCAGCCGACCACCAGGCCGGACCACGTGTGCAGCCACGCCATCGCCTGGCGGAAGCTCCGGGCAGGGCTCACGCGGCCGCTCCGGACACGAAGGCGCCGGCGAGCCACAGGGCGCCGGCCAGCAGGAGGGCGATCAGGCCGAGGACCAGGGCCGCGCGACCGAGCGTAGGGGCGGCGAACACCCAGATCACCGCGCCCGCCATGATGGCGAAGCTCGCCAGCGTTCCGGCCGAGACCGCCTCGGCGCGCGGGACGGGAAGAATCAGCGCCAGCAGCGCGCTCGCCAGGGCGGCGACCGCGTAGCCGCCGAGCGTCGCGAGCAGCACCCGCCCGGCGACTGCCGCGCGATCGGCCAGCGTCGGCATGGTGCGGGCGCTCATGGCGCCACCTCTCGTTCCCGTGAGCCCATGGCGGGACCTAGCAGCGGCCGAGGCCGCGGTGCAACGCCTATGTTCCGGAACGATTCCAGTGTGAAACGAGGTGTTTAGAACGGACCTCGGCCGCGCGCGCGGCGATGCTCTCCCGCGCTCGGAGCCTCGTCTCAGAAGCCGGCGGCTCCCGGTGCGCCGTCGCGTCCGGACCTGCGGATTGCCACGGCCGCGTTCCGGGCGCTCGGCGGCAGGTCGGCTCCGGGGTCCGGTTTGGTCGAGGCCGCGGCGGACCCGGGCACCGGACCGGCGGCACGGCCGTCGCGCGCGTGTCCCCATCCGTAGCCCGCGTTGATCCCGGCGTAGAAGCCCGTGAAGTCCTCCGCCCAGGCACTCCCCGCGAGCAACATCAGGGCCGTGGACAGCAGCAGGCGGCGCATGGATCGTCCCGAAACGAGGAAGGCGGCGGCCCCGCAGGGAGCCGCCGCCTCGCAGTCTTCGCGCGGATCGCGGCGGCAGAGAGGCCGCCGCGCGATCCTCAATCCTCGACGTTGATGCTCTGGGCCTCGCGGCCCTTCTGGCCCTCGACCACGCCGAGCGTGACCTGCTGACCTTCGGCGAGCGAGTCGAGACCGGCGCGGGACAGCGCCGAGCGGTGCACGAACACGTCCTTGCCGCCGTCGTTGACCGAGACGAAGCCGAAGCCCTTCGCGGGATCGTACCATTTCACGGTGCCGCTCATCTCCACCGACGGGCCGCTGGCGAAACGGCCACCGCCGCCGCCACCACCGCCGTAGCCGCCGCCACCGCCGCCGTAACCACCGCGGTCGCGGTCGCCGTAGCCGCCGGCACCGGCGCCGTAGCCGCCGGTGCGCGGGCGGAACTCACGCCGGGGCGCGGGCGCCTCGGCCGTGGAGGTGTCAACGCTGGTGACGCTCGTGACCTGCGGGCCCTTCTGGCCCTGGGCCGTCGTGACCGTCAGCCGGGTGCCCGGCATCAGATCGTCGTGGCCGGCCGCCTCGACAGCGCGGATGTGGAGGAAGGCATCGCCCGAACCGTCGCCGAGTTCGACGAAGCCGAAGCCCTTCTCCTTGTTGAACCACTTGACCGTCGCATCGCGCTCCGGCCCGGACGCGACCGGAGCCGCGCCACGCGACGGGCCGCGATCGAAACCGCCCCCGCCGAAACCACCGCCGCCACCGCCGAAACCGCCGCCGCCGTATCCGCCGCTGGGGGGAGCCTGATCAGGCCATCTCGGCTCGCCACTCTCGTCGAAGCCGCGCTTCTGCGGCCCTCTGAAATCACGACCACGTCCCATAGAAAGCTCGCAAAAACCGTCCGCCGCCCTTGTCTCGAATACCGCGTGCGCGCCATCCCAGACAGCCCACGCCCCGCACTATCATTACCCCAGGTCGCGGTAACCAAGAATAACGCCCCAGTCCTGACGCAATCGGGCCTTGACCGCAAGGACCTTCTTGGCCCAGAGGCGCCCGTTTCGTTACTTTCTTGCGGCAAACAACGGAACCCGACCCCGCCGCCGGGCCGGCCCTTTCCCATTCGAGGGAAGGCGTTAGCGAAACGCAAAGGCTGTCCGGCTACACTCGGCCCCGCGCCCCGCAGACTCGGCCGGCCATGATCGCGACACCGACTTTCCCCGATCTCTCCGCTCTTGTGGTCGACGAGAGTCTCTACATCCGCCGAATCGTGCGCGACATGCTGATGCGCGTTGGGATCAAGCGGGTGCTCGAGGCGCCGGACGGGGCCGAGGCGCTCGGCGTGCTCGCCGAGAGCAAGCCCGACATCAGCATCATCGACTGGGATCTGTCGATCCTGTCGGGCGAGGAGTTCATCCGGCTGGCGCGGACGCCGACCACTTCCCCCTGCCCCACGATCCCGATCATCCTGATGCTGGCCCAGCCGCGCCGGAACGTGGTCGACCGGGCGGTGGCGCTCGGCGTCAACGAGATCATCGCCAAGCCGTTCTCGCCTAAGACGCTGTGGTCGCGGCTGGACGAGGTGATCAACCGGCCCCGCCCCTACTCGCAGGTGAAGAGCCTCCTGCGCCCGATCCCGCGCCGGGCCAGCGCGATGAAGGCCGTGGCCTGACCGCGACCGCGATGGGACATTGCAGTTCGCCGCCGAGCCTGTAGGGTCGCAGATCAGCGAAGGCCGAGCGCGCTGCTCAAGGCCGACCCGAAGGATCGACGGCCGCGCCGATGAGGGACGAGACCGCCGCGGCCGCGCCGTCCCGAATTCAGACCGGCGCGGTGCCGCTTCAGACGCAAGCTCCTATACCGGGCCGTGATCGTCGGCGCGCCGCCTACGCGGCGCTCGACCTGGGCACCAACAATTGCCGCCTGCTGGTCGCGGAGCCGACCTTCAACGGCTTCCGCGTGATCGACGCGTTCTCGCGGATCGTGCGCCTCGGCGAGGGACTCGGCACGTCCGACCGCCTGAGCGAGGCGGCGATCGAGCGGACCGTGGAGGCCCTGCGGATCTGCCGGGCCAAGATGCAGGCGCGCGGGGTGCAGCGGGCCAAGATCATCGCCACGGAAGCCTGCCGCCTCGCGGTGAACGGCGCCGCCTTCGTGGAGCGCGTCCGCCGCGGCGTCGGCCTCGACCTCGAGATCGTCGACCGGCAGACCGAGGCCTATCTCGCGGTCACGGGTTGCGCGGCGCTCGCGGATCCGCTCGCCGAATCGGTCATCATCTTCGACATCGGCGGCGGCTCGACCGAGATCGCGTGGCTGGACGGCGCGGCCGCCAACCCGTCGACCGACCCGACTCTGCGGATTCGGGCCTGGGATTCTCTTCCGGTGGGCGTGGTGACGCTGGCCGAGCGCCACGGCGGCGCCGAGGTCACCCGACGGATGTTCGAGGGCATGGTCGAGGAGGTGGCCGAGAAGCTCTCGGCCTTCGCGCTCCGGGCCGCCCCGGCGGCGACGGCGCCGCACTTTCACCTGCTCGGAACGTCCGGCACCGTCACGACCATCGCGGCGATGCATCTGCGGCTCGCCCGCTACGAGCGCCGGCGCGTGGACGGCTTGTGGATGGGCGACGACGCGGTCTCGACCGCCATCGACGACCTGCTCGACACGCGGCTCGAGCAGCGCGCCGACAACCCCTGTATCGGCCGCGACCGCGCCGATCTCGTGCTCGCGGGCTGCGCGATCCTCGAGGCGATCCGCCGGGCCTTTCCCTCGGAGCGCCTGCGCATCGCCGATCGCGGCCTGCGCGAAGGATTGCTGATGAACATGATGCGGGAGGACGGGGTCTGGAACCGGAAGGCGGTCCGATGAGGGCGGCGCGATGAGCGACCGGCGCGGCGGCGCGAGTTCCGGCGGCGGTGTCCGGGGCGAACTGAAGCAGCGGGTGAAGACCGGCCGCGGACGGACCCTGTCCCAGAAGCGCTGGCTCGAGCGCCAGCTCAACGATCCC
>Ga0075444_10000637_pt1 | contig 20905 bp, 21 predicted proteins | sample CoawatmetaG01DNA_FD_76836 | JGI IMG/M metagenome (GOLD analysis project Ga0075444, IMG submission 76836) | Marine microbial communities from the West Antarctic Peninsula - Coastal water metaG017-DNA | ecosystem: Environmental > Aquatic > Marine > Coastal | place: Atlantic Ocean: West Antarctic... | reverse complement strand
GTTCAAAAGATACAATGGGAGTAGTAATAATTTTTTTATTATTTGACGCATATAGTTTTAATATCCTTAATAAATTTTAAAATAACAATCTAAGTATAGCCATTAGGATTATTAGTTTGCCATCTCCAACTATCCTCACACATTGTTTTGATATTTTTTTTGGTTTGCCAGTTAAGTATTTTTTTAGCCTTACTTACATCAGCAAATGATGAAAATACATCCCCAGGCCTTCTATCAACATAGATATATGGAACCTTAACTCTAGTTACTTTCTCAAATGTTTTAAGCAGTTCTAAAACTGAAGTTCCGTTTCCACTTCCTAAATTAAAAAACTCAATCCCCATATTACCCTCGTTATGCTTTATTGCTTTAAGGTGTCCTTCTGCTAGATCCATTACATGAATATAATCTCTAATCCCAGTACCGTCAGAAGTCGGGTAGTCCTTACCATATATTTTTAGTTTACTAATATTTCCTAAGGCAACATTAGTCAGAAAAGGCATTAAATTATCAGGTACACCCTTAGGATCTTCGCCAATTAGTCCAGACTCATGTGCGCCAATTGGATTAAAGTATCGCAAAACACTGATACTCCATTTGGGATTTATATTTGCTAATAATGATAAAATATTTTCAATTTCTAATTTTGTTTTACCATAAGGATTAATCGCAGCTCTTTTGTGCAACTCATCAATAGGCAAATAATCTGGCTCACCATATACTGTTGCCGAAGAAGAAAAAATAAATCTGTTTACACCAGCATCTTTCATACAGCCCAATAAAACAGAGGTCCCTACAACATTATTTTCATGGTAGTAATCTGGATTATTTACAGATTCTTGAACTGATTTTAATCCAGCAAAATGAACAACTACATTAATTTTATTTTCTGAAAATATTTTATTTAAAAGTATTTTGTCCCTTATATCGCCCTTATAAAATTTAGGTGTTGTGTTGGTTATATCTTTTAACCTATCTAAAATAATTTCATGGCTATTGATTAGATTGTCAATAATAATGACCTTGTATCCGCTTTCTATTAGGCTAACTACTGTATGCGAACCAATATATCCTGCTCCACCAGTTACCAACACAATTTTATTCTTACTTTTAGTTAGCATTTTTATTGTTTTTATTTGGTTTTTGATTATTTTTTATATCGCCCTTAAGTCTCTTAATCTCTGTTTGCAGCATCTCGTACTCATCAATTCTTTTCTTTAAAAAATCCTTAGTCATTTTTACTTTTTCAGAGATTCCTTGGGGGGTTAATAAATAAATGTAACCAATTTTATTTGAATTTGTTTTAAAATTTTGAGCCTTAACTTGCCCTTTCTCAATAAGAGCTCTAATACAGTAATTTATACCCCCAAGACTAATTCCCAACTCTCTTGAAAGGAGTCTTTGTGATAAATCAGGATTCTTTTCTAAAATATCTAAAAGTTTAAAATGAATATCTGAGCTCAAAGGACTTTTTTTTATTTTTTTATTTTTCACAATTTTTTTAAAGTTTATTTAATACGTTCAAAATTGAACATAAAAGAATATAGTAAACCTTGTTAAAAACTAAAGCAATAGATTTATCTATTGTTTTTTAACAATTTACTGACGAATTTATTATATGAATAGTGATTGAATAGTAATTAAAATTAGCCAATTGAAAATAAAAAAAAATTTAATAATCAAAATCACTCCATATATTAAATTGATAGAATGGGGTTGTTGAGCTAAAATAAACATCTAAAAATTTTATATTGAAACCAAATGACAACCTACAAAGATACCATCGACATGATGGAGCTCCTTTCCAAAATTGCACCTCTGGAGAGAACTCTAGCCAATAAGGCTACGGATCAAGCTTTTAGTATTTTAAAAGAAAGTCTTCCCTCAGGAAAAGTTGAAGGTTTTGCGACAGGTAAAAAAGTTTGGTCCTGGACAATTCCTAAGCGTTGGGAATGTAAAAAAGGTCAAATCATCTCCGAAGGAAAGGTTCTTCTTGACATTAAAGTTCACCCTCTTCACTTAGTAAATTATTCGAGACCATTTAAAGGAAGAGTCTCTCATGAAGAGTTGATGAAGCATCTTTTCTCTGACCCTAATCAACCTGACGCAATTCCTTTTGTATTCAAATATTATCAAGATGATTGGGGATTTTGCATTGAGCACTCACGTAGAGAAATTTTTAACAGCGATTTTTATGATATCGAAGTAGATACCGTTCTTGAAGATGGTGATTTGAATATTTTTTATGATTATCTTCCAGGTAATAGTAAAGAAACTTTTATTATATGCTCCGACATCTGCCATCCAACCCAAGTAAATGACTCTCTGACTGGGGTCGCTGTTGGTATAGATATAATGAAGCGCTTACATGCTCGTAAAGAGCGCAAGTACAATTATTTATTTTTGGCTCTACCAGAGACAATTGGCAGTATAGCCTTTCTCGCGCATCATCCTGAGTTTATCGAAAATACCGTAGGTGGATTTTTTTCGGAGATGCTCGGTTCAAATGGTCCTATGGTGGGACAAAAAACTCGCGCTGGGAATACCTACTTTGACTTCCTCCTAGACCAAAAACTCAAGGCTAGAAGTAAGGATTATAAAATTGTAGACTTCTTAAAAAGCGCTTCTAATGACGAAAAGGTTATGGATTCGCCCGGCGTTGATATACCTACCTTTGCTATTACCCGCTCTCCTTATCGGGAGTACCATACTAGTGACGATAATATGTCAATTATCAAGGAATATAATTTGCGCGAGTCTCGCGATGTCCTCCAATCTATTATTGATGATTTTGAAAAAGACTACATCCCAAGACTCAAATACCCAGGACATATATTTTTATCAGGATACGGACTGTATCCAAATTGGTATGACGATCCAACCCTGAAGCCTGCATGGGATTCTTTTATCGAAATAATGCCAATGATTGATGGGAAACTTTCCGTTGTCGAAATTGCCCAAAAAGTAGGATGTAATCCTGAGCTTGTCTTTTACTGGTGCGACCGCTTTGAAGAAAAAGGGCTTGTTAAAAAATACGAATACAAAGTCAAACGTGCAGAAAAAAATCTAGTAGGGTTTTAATATGACCGATATGCTTGTGAGTCGCACTAATCTTCTCAAGGATTTTGAAGTTTTATTTAAAATTATTCCAGCGGATGTGCCAGTAGTTTTTCACACTGACCTAGCTAAGATTGGTGTTATCGATAAATTTAAGCGTCCAAATGAGATGCTTCAAGACTTTGAAGCACTCTTTGATGAAGTTGCGACGGGTCGGCCGTATCTCATTCCAACCTTTAATTATGATTTTGGTAGTACCAACATCTTTAATTTAAAAAAAGATCTAGGACAGATTGGAAGTCTTTCTAAATATTATTCAAAAAATTATCCAGATTATCGCACCCAAACTCCGATGTTTAATTTTGTAATCAAAAATAATCCTAACGGACTTTTTAGCTTGGATGCGATTTTAAACTGCTTTGGCGATAACTCTAGCTTTGATACCGTTCGCAAAGCGGGTGGGTACATATTTATGATTGGTAATACCAGAAACACTTATGTTCACCACGTAGAAGAGATGTTTCCGATTGGGTATCGTTATACTAAACTCTTCAAGGGCAAGGTAGTTTTGGATTGCGCTGAGAAGTTTGTAACATTAGAATTTCGTGTCCGCCCAATGAATGGTGTAATCCATTACAGTGAAATTGACTTAACTGATGGCATAAAAGAAGGTGTCGTTAAAGAAAATCAATTGGGCTTGACTAAAGTTATTTGGTTTAAAGCAAGCGAGTATTATAATTTTGTCCAAGATCGCCTTCGCAAAGATGAGCTATATTTATTAACCCATGAATCTCAGCAATCAGTTAGAAAGCTCTCTAGCAAAGTGGGTTATCCATTTTTAATTCAGAATTGCGAATAACCTAGTTCTTTTTGTTCAAAAATCTGTCCGAAGAGATTATATCCATCCCAAACATTAGAAAAGTGATGCATTTGGATAACGGGGACGACTCTTTTGATGTTAGTCTCAGAAAGCATTCGAATTAAAAGTTGATGGGTCTCCTGTTTTTGAAACGCAACTCCAATAGTTTGTATATTGTCAGGTAGGCCTCGTATGCATTCATCAAAGCTCAATGCCTCGATACCAAGAGACATGGCTGAGGAGATAGTCTCCGCAATCGGATTTCCTGAATAAATAACACCGGAGTTTTGTGGGAGAAGTTGGGCTTCAAATCCTTTAATCTTTGCTAGCTGACTGGCGAGAATATTTTCAGAAGCTATGTGTTGCGCCGGAAGAGCGCTAACATTATTAGGCCAGAGAGCAAAAATCTTTCTTTTCAATACAAGGATATCTCTTGAATCGCCATTTACAATACAAACTTTTTGCGGTGATGTACAACCTGCCTGACCATATATACTAAAGACTTTAATCAAATCAATACAAAAGGAATCGGTGATGGAATCTTTTTCTACCCAGACCTCAGATTTCTTGTTGGAGAAATAAATGCCCATGCTATTTATTGGGTGGGTCATTTTATCAATACTTGCGGCGGCGGAATCTCCACCATACACGATTCTCACATCAGCCCACTTTGAAAATTCTTGGTTGAGTGGGCTCATCCGATCAAACTGATTAACTTTCACATCCTTCTCTAAGTAAGACAGCAACTCTTCAGAGGTGCTGTGTTTGCGCAGGTATTCGATAAATTTCACTAATAAGTTATCTGCATGCGACCCTACTTTAATTTTTTGCTTACAACCAGTAAGACTTAGTAAGGTAAAGGTCAAAGGCCCTAAGAGTGAGACATTATTGGGCAACCAGGTGGCGACACGAGGTTTGATTTTAAAGTAGTACTCAAAAGGTGCTTCTGAAATCTGTTGTCCAAAGTTTTGTTCAAAAGGTTTAAGTAAGTTTTTCTTTTCGAGAAATGCAATAAGGTAGGCCCACTCATCTCGCGTAAAATCTGCTGAGACATTTCGAATCATTTTGATTCGAACTTCTTGATAAGCATCTATAATATTTTCTAGTTGAATACCAAGTCCTACACAATAGGAAACGCTCTGTTGCCTAAAGTAAGTCTCAAACATTTGCACACCCCCTAACCTCTGCTTTTGGGATTCGCCCAATCAATTGAAAAGTTTTTCCTTTGCGTCCACAGGGACAAGTATTTGAAAATAATTTTCCCATGTCTTCGGTAAGAACGGAATGATTAGGTGATCCAAAAGAAATAGTGTTGATCAGTTGGAGTTGTCCTACACCATTCAACAAGCTTTTTAATGTGAAGCTATCTCTGACGAGAACATCTGCCCAAAGCGGGATATGCCTCCTCCCTGCTTCACAAAGCGGGTAGATGATTCCTACTTGTTCTACTAGGCCATAAAAATTAATAACCTTAGATTTTGGAGATAGCTCTTGCAGGAGAAGATGGTTGTAAACATCCTCAGAAACTTTGAGGTCTTCCAGTTTTTTCCATCCACCTGAGTGTACAAAAAAGATTGTTTTACCAAAAAAAATAGAATGGAGCTCAGGTGTTCTCCTAACCTCATTCCAGAACTGATACAGAATCCAAGAGAAACCGTAGATGATTAATTGATCATTTTGAGTAGCGATCTCTTTCATGAGTTTGATTTTTACGGACTTGGCGTTGAAAGCATCATCCAAAATAAAATTAAAAGATAAAGCTAATTGTTTTAAACTTAATGCTGCTGCAACGCGAGCGCTAATCTCTCCTTTTGATTGAAGGGATTTAAAGCTATCGACGACAAGGACAGGACACTTTTGATTACCAATAAAATCGCTAAAAATCTTTTCAGTGCTCTGTGTTTGAAGAGCTGAGCTCTTTTCATCTAAGATGATCTTACTAGATTGCCCTGAAGTTGCTGAAGAAAGTAGGGTTCGTCCTCTTTTTCCAGCTCCACTAAATAGACTAAATTTTTTAAAAATCCCAACATGTATAAAAGGAAAATCTTCGATGTTTTTAAGCTCTAGGCTTTTACCCATTAGAAGCTTTGCATATTCTGGACAATGCTCACGATGAAAATTAACTAACGAGGTCAGCTCTTGCAAAAATTGTGGTTCGTCCCTATCTTCATATGGGTTTTTATCAATGAGCGCAATCATAAAAACTCTTTGTCCCAAAGTAATCTAAGCTACTCATAGCTACAGATGAGCTATTAATTCTGCTTAGAGGGTTTTTGATAACATCTTTCCAGTTCTCTTTCATAAGTGTAAAAATAGCATCATAAATAGTTTCATTATAGAGGTACTTAAGCTTATCAAAAACGGATGAAAGATTTAGTTTATTTTCTATAAATAAAATCTTCATCTTTTCGGAACGCTCAAAATTATATGACATGACTGGGTAAAGAAGGGTTGAGCAAAGAATAGCGTGATGAGCAATCGAGTGTTGGCCTGATTTTTTTAGCAGGGGCTCAAGGGTGTGAGCGATTCCATGAATTAATCCCACTCCAGATCGTGCCTGAACCATACAAGCTTTTTGCGACAAACCAAACCACTTAATATCTTTCTGGAGATCAGTCACAGTAAATTTTCTAATCAGTTGAGCAGCTTCCAACCTAAGCTCCAAATTGCTTAGTGGTGAAAGAAATCCCTCAAGGAGGTGTGACCACGCATCTCCTTGCCCTGCTAATGAGAGGCTATCAGGCATAATTTCTACAAGCGCATCCCACAAGATCACTTCATTTGGAATAAGCTTTAGTGAGGTATGGATTTCTTTTTTATCTTTATTAATAACTGCAATGGGCGAAACTTCTGCAGCACTTCCCCAAAGACTTGGGACTGCGACCAGATGAATCGATCTCTTTTGTGATTTTCTCCAAACTTTTGAGAAGTCGATCAGTTTGCCCCCACCAACTACAACGACAGTTGTATAATCTTGATCGGGGATTTCAGGGAAAATGACTTTTGTAACGACAAATTCTTCTAATAGAGGTAAATACCTCTTATTTGTCCAAACAACCGTTTGATCCCTATTAAGAAGTTCTTTGAGTTGTTTATTCACCAAATGCGATACCTTTTGTTTCAAGAAGATTTATGATGTCTTGGATTCCTTTTACACTTAACGCTTCGTCGTGAGTAAAGTGGTAGCCAAAAGTCTCTTGAACTCCAACAGAAATTGAGACTACGCCTAACGAATCCCAAGCTTCAACCTCCTCGCGAAGAAGGTCAAATCGGAACTCAGGCTCTTCTAGAAGAAAAAGGTCCATAACTAAGTTTTTCAATTTATTTCGATTTTCACTCATTATTGCTCCAAAGTGGGTTGCTTCCATAAAACTTTTTTACCTTCGATTGAGGATAAACGTATTTTATCTATTTTTCCATTTTCCAAATAACGTAAATTTTTAGCGCTTTCAAGCCTTACAGGCCAATGTGCCCGAGAAAATTTACTACGGAGAGCCTTCAAAATTGCTCGGTATTCTTGTTCGGTTGGTAGTGGGGAAAGAAGTAAAATATGATCACTCTCACCCTCCATATAAAATGCTGCCTCACCTTTCCAGCTCCCCTTAACTTCTTCTAAAATCAAATTCAAACCAATTTTTTCTCCTTGACGTTTAAATACTTCATTTGAACGTCCGACAATATTCCAAAGTTGATCTCCAGATGGGTTAGCTATATCTCCGGTGGGAATCCACTCATCACCAAATATTTTAAATTCCCTATTTTCATAGAGCGCAACTGCACTATAATCACTCTTAAAAATGAGTCGCCCCTCTTCATCAGTTTGGAGGTCGACACCTAATAAAGGCGGACCGATACTTTCAGATCCTTCTGCAGAAATACAATGTCGGATAGTTAGCCTCGGCATTGCTTCAGTACAACCATAATTATTGTAGATCTGTGCTTGCGGAAAAATGCTCTTAACTTTTTCAAAATGCATCTTTGGGAACGGTCCACCTGCAAAATTAACACACTTCACACCAGAAAAAGGCCCAGAAGCATAGTTAATAAGCAAACTCACCTGATTTCCAACGAGACAGATCATCGAGTCTTGAGAAGTCTCGAGATCCTCCTTGAGGAGCTCAATTCTCGAAAATCCTGAAGAGATATGAACTTTTCGACTAAATAATTTTGCCCAAAGAAGTTGATTAACAAAAGAATAGCAATAGTGAAGTGGGAGAACGATAAAAGCAGTTTGAATTCTATCTAGATTTTGTTTGGAGTGGATAACTCGCGTGAGTTCTTCAGCTCTTTTTTTTTGCGCCAAGATGACCTTGGGTTGTCCAGAAGATCCTGAAGTGAGAAGAGCAAAATGATTGATGCGATGAACCTCAGCGAGATCATCACAAAAGCTAGAAATAAAAGACTCTTTTCCAGAGTATTTATCAGGCAGAACTAAAAAAGATTCTTCATTATCCCAGGCGCTCGAGAAAACATCACCGGTATGAAATTCTTTTGCTTTATATATTTTCATATGGGCGATTACACTTTATCAATCTGGTGACCTATTTTTTTTGAAATCAAAACTCTAAAACCTATCCACATCTATCTGTAGACAGATGTTGTGACAATAAAGATATTTTCGCACATTGAAAGAACTTAGACAAGTCTTTAGAATGGCTGAAAACCCTAGATTTACAACCTGCGTGGCAGTAACAAGTAAGAATATTTATGGAAAATGAGCACTTTTATGTTGCAGTATAATAATGAATGTAATTCAAGCTAAAAAATGTAATACAATCTATATGAAAGTGTAATACAAATATTAATACAAGAAGATGTATTGAAGTTTGGTGTTGCTGGAAAACTTTTATGGCACAAAGGTTTGGTCAAATTTAGATCTAATAAATAATATCTAGGGAAGAAACTATAGGTGCAACATCGATATGATATTCAAATCCTTAGGGGAGCAGCAGTATTACTAGTTGTTCTTTATCACCTTCAAACCCCGTTCTTAGATAATGGGTTTTTGGGTGTAGATATATTCTTTGTTATTAGTGGTTTTTTGATGGCTAAAATTTATAATAGTCAACAATCCAATTTCAATAAATTTTATTTACAAAGATTAGATCGCCTCTTACCCGCATACACATTTACAATAATTCTCACACTTATTGCCTCAATTTTTATATTAGTGCCTGTTGATTTTGATCAGTTATACGAGCAAGCCATAAGTGCAAGTTTTTTTTCTGCTAATGTACTTTTCTGGACACAAACACCATACTTTGAGCATTCTTCTTTTAAACCTCTCTTACATCTCTGGTCTTTAGGTGTTGAAGCACAATTCTATTTATTAGTCCCATTTATTTATCCCTTTCTTAGAACAAGAAAATGTACATTTCTTCTTATCATTGCCGTATCTTTTTTATCTTGCTTTTTAATACAAATAATTTCACCAAAAACATCATTCTTTATGATGCCCTTTAGAATTTGGGAATTTTTACTTGGAGCATATCTAGCAATAAATATCATTAAAATAAATAGTAAAGAGAAAACGCTAATTCAACTCTTATTGATCATATTCCTTATTTTAGTTATCCTCAAATTTCCAATATCCCTTAATGATAAAAGTATTTATGGTCATCCTGGATTAGCATCTTTAATTATTTGTAGTATTACAGCTGGAATACTTTATTTTGGTATCCCAAAAAATATCGAAAACTCAATATTTGGGAAATTACTTTACAACATAGGGAATTATTCTTATTCAATATACCTAGTTCATTTTCCAATAATAATTTTGGTTAACTATTCTGCATTCGGAGGAACTGATTTACATATTGATAATGCGAGAAATTTTACATACATATTAATCGCTATTATTGTCTCGTCTTATCTTTTATATAATCTTATTGAGAAAAACTCACGCCTGCTCTTTAATAATAAAATTGCAAGGCTACTTCTTATTCTAAGTGTTCTTATTGTTGCGATTATTTCTAATCAATTCAATATTCAAAAATATACCAATCATGAAAGAAAAATATTCTCCTCTTGGAAGGATAGGGGTGAATTTAGATGTGGACAACTATTTAGAATACTCCACCCTCTTTCAACAATCTGTAATCTCAACTCCAAAGATAAAAAATATAAAATAATATTAATTGGAAACAGCCATGTGGATTCTATTAAAGATGAGTTTACAAAGATAGCTGACAGCAGTGACGTAACAACTTTTTTGCATGTGCATAACAATGCTTTACTAATCGACTCTTTTAATCCAAAACAGCTTGTATCGAACATAAAAAAACTTGGAATTCAAGCTGCTGTTATTCATTATGATAATCTTTATGAAGTTAATGATAACGTTAATAAAATTAAAACTTTTATTAATTTATCTCTTAAAAATAAAATAAAAATTTCCGTGCTAGCACCTGTACCTCATTTTTCAAAGCATATTCCACTCACAATGTACAAAAAAATTAATAACGATGAAATTAGCCTTAACAGAAAAGAGCATTTAACTATGACTAAGGGATTTTGGAACTTTATTGAAAAAATAAGTAGTGATGAAGTTTTAATTTATGATCCATCTAAAATTCTTTGCTTGAATAAAAAATCTTGCAGCTATAAAGATATTGATCAAACTCCATTGTATTATGATTCTAACCACTTAACACTAACTGGAGCTTCGAAATTAGCCCCATTATTTCAAAAAATTATAAATGATATTAAATAATAAAAAATCATCTATGTAGTTAAGCTAAATTCATTTAGAGCTTCTGAAATACCATCAGAGATTGAAATTTTGGGTGTCCATCCTAATTGAGTTAAAACATCGACATTTAATAGCTTTCTCGGCGTCCCATCAAGCTTAGTATTATCAAAGATTATTTCCCCTTTAAACCCAGAAATTTTAGCAATAAGTAAACTTAAGTTTTTAATACTAATATCTTCTCCAGTTCCAACGTTAACTATAGGGTAAGAATTTTCATTTGAATTATCCTGAAGAAGAGAATTAAATTTTTCATCAACAAGATTCATTAAAAACACGCACGCTTCAGCTAAGTCGGTGCTGTATATAAATTCACGTTTAGGCTTGCCAGACCCCCATACCTCTATAATTTTAGAATTAGATTTTATTGCTTCAGCAAATTTTCTAATCAAAGCAGCAATAACATGTCCACTCTGAAGGTCATAATTATCACCAGGTCCATAAAGATTTGTCGGCATTGCTGCTAAATATTTTGTTTTGTATTGGTGATTATAGCTAGAGCACATTTCAATCCCTGAAATTTTTGCAAGAGCGTATGGGCTATTTGATTTTTCTAAAGGACCAGACAATATATATTCTTCTTTTATTGGCTGCTTACAATCTCTTGGGTAGATACAACTCGACCCAAGAAAGAGCAATCTTTTAACACCCTGAAGATATGATTGATGTATAACATTTGATTGAATAGCGATATTTTGATAAATAAAATCTGCTGGGTACAGGGTATTAGCATAGATTCCGCCAACCTTCCCTGCGGCTAAAAAAACATATTCTGGTTTTTCAGTTTTAAAGAAATTTGAAGTTACCAGTTGATCAGTTAAATCCAACTCATCATGGCTTTTTACGAGAATATTATCAAATCCAGCTTCTTTCAAATTATATAAAATCGCTGATCCTGCCAAGCCATTATGTCCAGCAACATATATTTTAGAGTTATGATTCATTTCCAAAATCCTTTTCTGTTATTTTGTATAATATCAATATTTCATTTAATAATTTATCTAAATTTTTCCAAGGGCTAGAAAAGCATCCGACATAGGGTAATGATGATTGCCAATAAATACTCCATTCTTATCGATATAATCAGCATTTTTGAGTTCGCCATGCACCTCAGAATCAAAATACTTCGTAACTTCATTCTTAGCAAAATTACCTGTAACTATTGGTCTGTATTCGAATCCTAAAGAGGATAATATTTTTGCCAAGGATGCACGATCTAACTTACTTTTAGGTCTGATTATTAAGCTAAAACCAAACCAAGAGCTCTTACCAACCTCTTTCTGGATCATTAAATCTGGATGATTTGCCAAAAGTTTTTTGAATAGTATTGCATTTTTTTGTCGCCCTGAAATTATCATAGGTAATTTTTTAATCTGCTCTATTCCAACAGCCCCTTGAAGCTCTAGCGGCCTCACATTATATCCAGGCAAAACAAAACGGAAATCTTCTTTTAAAGATTCAGTATCTTTTTCTGAGCAAACTAAATTATTGTTTGGTAAATCCCTTGTCCAACCATGAGCCCTTAATGATAGAAGTATGTGATATAACTCTTTATCCTCTGTAGCTATAATCCCACCTTCCATTGTGGAAATATGATGACTGAAGAAAGTGCTGAATGTACCCATTACCCCGAAAGTTCCAGTCTTTTTATTTGAGAATTCTGCACCCATTGACTCACAATTATCTTCGACTAAAACAATATCTGTCCCGGAAATTAAGTTCAAGATATGATCAAAGTCATTTGAGTTACCGAGAAGATTTACCGCCATTATCGCTCGAGTTTTTTTAGAAATAGCAGTTTCTAATTGAGATAAATCATAATTTAATGTTTCTAAATCTATATCGACAAACTTTATTTTTAATCCATACTGGTATAAGGGAAAGTAGGTTGTACTCCATGATACAGCTGGAACAATAATTTCATCACCACGCTTAAGCTTTAGAGTTGATTGTTTTGAATAAAAAAGAGCAGCAATCATTAATAAATTTGCTGAAGAACCTGAATTTACCATTACACAATATTTAGCTTCTATAAATTCAGAGAATTTTTCTTCAAATAACTTTACTCTTTTGCCCATAGTGAAATTACCTTCGGCTATAACATCATTCATAGCACTAATTTCACCATCGCCCCAAGAGCTTGTTGCTAATTGATGCTTGGAACTCATAATGTTTTTTTCCAAAACCCGTGCTTCTTCAATAATTGACCTTCCTTCGCATGGGTTAAGTCTTCTTCTACCATTTCACCAACTAAATCATCAAAACTTATTTTGGGTTGCCAGCCCAATTTTTTCTTCGCTTTGCTAGCATCACCTAATAAGGTTTCCACTTCCGTAGGTCTAAAATACAAAGGGTCTACAGCAACAATACATTTCCCAGAAGAGTTATACCCTTTTTCATTTGTGCCCTCGCCCTTCCATTCAATATCTATATCTAACTTTTTTGCTGCTGCGTTTACAAAATCTCTAACGCTATATTGAGAGCCAGTAGCAATAACGTAGTCTTCGGGCTTCTCTTGCTGCATCATTAACCACATCATCTCAACAAAATCTTTTGCATGACCCCAATCTCTGAGTGCATTCATATTACCTAAAAATAAACAATCTTGAAGTCCAAGTTTGATTCTTGCTAATGCCATCGTGATTTTTTTTGTTACAAAAGTTTCACCGCGAACAGGGCTTTCATGGTTAAATAAAATTCCATTACAAGCAAAAATATTATAAGCTTCTCGATAATTTATAGTAATCCAATAAGCATAAAGCTTTGCAACCCCATAAGGGCTTCTTGGATAAAATGGAGTTTTTTCAGTCTGTGGTATTTCCTGGACTAACCCATACATTTCAGACGTTGACGCTTGATAAAATTTAGTTTTATTTTCTAAGCCCAGAATTCTAATTGCTTCTAAAACTCTTAGAGGACCTAAGGCGTCTGAATTTGCAGTATATTCTGGCTCTTCGAATGAAACCTGAACATGACTTTGGGCAGCTAAATTATATATCTCATCGGGCTTAATTTTTTGTATTATATGAATTAAGCTTGAAGAATCAGTCATATCTCCGTGGTGCAGAAAAAACGGGGTTTCCTGCTCATTAGAGTTAATAACCAAATGATCGATTCTTGACGTATTAAATGATGAGCTTCGTCGTTTAATGCCATGAACTTCATAACCTTTTTCTAATAAAAATTCTGATAGATAAGCTCCATCTTGCCCAGTTACCCCTGTAATTAAAGCTATTTTAGTCATTTGTCTTCCTTCCATAATTATCTTCTACGCGTTCTATATCATCTTCGCCTAAATATTCTCCTGACTGTACCTCAATTATCTCCAAAGGTGTTTTTTCAGAATTAGATAATCGATGTAATTCTCCTAACGGGATAAAAGTAGACTCATTTTCAATCAATTTAATTTCTTTACCTCCACTTTGCACTCTAGCAGTTCCTTTAACAACAACCCAATGCTCAGCTCTTTTTGAATGCTTTTGAAGGCTTAAGCTTGCGCCTGGATTGAGTTGGATTCTTTTAACCTTAAAGTTTTTTCCTTCATCAATTATCATATACCAACCCCATGGCCGATGAACTTTTGAATGGCTAACTCCTTCACTTCTTTTTTCTATATTAAGCTTAGCAACTACAGCTTTAATTCCCTGAGTATTTTTTCGATTTGCCACTAGAACTGCATCAGCAGTTTCTACAATTACAATGTTATCTACACCAACCGCGCCCACTAACCGATGAGTCGAATGAATTAATGAATCTTTAGTGTCTTCAATAACTACATCCCCATAAGTTACATTACCTTTTTCATTTTTATCCTCAAAAGACCACAATGAATCCCATGAGCCTAAATCATTCCAACCAGCATTTAGAGGAATTACTTTAAGAGGAATGACGGCATCCTTACACTTTTCAATTACTGCATAATCAATTGATTCACTGGGTATTTTAGAGAAAATTTCTTGATCAGGTCTAATAAACTGATTATCTTTTTTATTTTTGTTAAAAGCATTTAAGGTTGCCTCAAAAATATCCAACCTTAAATGCTTTATAGTATTTAACCAAACACTAGCTTTAACTACAAAAATACCGCTGTTCCATAAATAGTTTTTTGATTCAACGTATTCTTTTGCTTTTTCTAAATTGGGTTTTTCAATAAATTGCTCAACATTAAATTCATTAAATCTTCCTTTTTTTGCACCATGCTTAATATAACCATATCCCGTTTCTACTTTTTCTGGCGTAATGCCCATTGTTACAATCACATCCTCATTTGCAGCCTTGATACAGTTCCTCAAAGTTTGAAAAAAAACATCGGAATCTTGAATAATTTGATCTGATGGAGTCACGACTAAGATTGAGTCTTTAGCATCTTGCTCAGCAATCATTGCTGCCATTGTGAGTGCTGGACCAGTGTTTCTTCCGATAGGCTCTAAGAATAGTTTGGCTGAGACATCATCTATTTGATGTAATTGTTCTAGTGCAATAAACCTATGTTCTTCGTTTGTTACTATCAAACTATCATTAACAACAAAATCAATTGTTCTAAGTTGATTTAATCGCATTACAGCTTGCTGGAATAAACTTTTAGAGCCTTTCAGGGTTATAAATTGTTTTGGGTAGGCTAGTCTAGATAAAGGCCAAAGCCTTGTTCCTGTGCCGCCACATAAAATTACTGGGGTGATATTAATATTTTTATTCATATAGCTAGCCTTGGTCATTTCTTAGAGATTTATGCACCAAATTTATCTCTCTTTTAAGTACTTCATTTTCTAGCTTTTTTCAATTTAAAAATTCAAGTGTTAAATTAGCATTTCCAGTAGTCTTTTTTTTATTAATAAATAAAGATATCCTAACATTAAAGCTCAGTAAATAAATCTGCTTCTGAGAAAGGAGAAGCCTTTTTATCTTTATTAGATAATAAAATATCAGAGTGATTTGGCCAATTAATTGATAGATCTGAATCATTCCAGATAATAGATCTTTCTAAATTTGGGTTGTAGAAATTAGTTGTTTTATACATAACTTCAGCAAAATCAGATATAACTAAAAATCCATGAGCAAAGCCCTCTGGAATCCAGAGTTGCTGCTTTGTTAGTGAATTTAATTCCTGAAAAACAAAATCTCCAAATGTTTTAGATGACTTTCTTAAATCAACAACAACATCAAATATTTCACCCTGTAAAACACTCACCAACTTACCTTGAGCCATGGGGGACAACTGATAATGTAGCCCTCTTAAAGTATTTTTAATTGATTTTGAATAATTATCTTGAACAAAAGAAATTTTCTGTCCAGTCACTTTTTCAAACTTATCTTGATTAAAGCCTTCATAAAAAAACCCTCTTTCGTCTTTGAAAATCTCTGGTTCAAGTAATAAAACCTCTGGGAATTTTAGTTTTGAACTTTTCATTTAATCAATTAAACCTTCAAGGTATTCTCGATAATTATTATTGTATTTTTCTTCAGCTAAACTCAGCAAATTTGATTTTGTTATCCATCCCTTCCTAAAAGAAATCTCTTCAATACAAGCAATTTTTTGACCCTGTCGTTTTTCAACAGTAGCTACGTATTGATTGGCTTCTAATAAAGATTCGTGAGTTCCTGAATCCAACCATGCCAACCCTCGATTTAAAACCTCAACATTTAATTTGTCTTCATTCATATATATTTTATTTAAATCAGTTATTTCTAATTCACCTCTAGATGAAGGTTTAAGGCTTTTTGCAAAATCAACTACTTTATCATCATAAAAATAAAGTCCTGTTACTGCATAATTTGATTTAGGTATTTTAGGTTTTTCTTCGATCGAGATTGCTCTATGGTTGGTATCAAATTCAACTACGCCATATCTTTGTGGGTTTGATACATGGTATGCAAATATAGTTGCGTTATCCTTATTTGAAGAGTTTAAAAGAAGATTGCTCATATCATTTCCATGAAATATATTATCTCCTAAAATTAAAGCAGACAAATCGTCTCCAATAAAATCTTCAGCTAAAATAAAAGCTTGGGCTAATCCATCTGGAGATTTTTGCACTTGGTATGAAATATCTATCCCCCATATTTGACCATCTCCAAGCAAAGCTTGGTATTGAGAGATGTCTTTAGGTGTTGATATTAGCAATATTTCTCTAATACCTGCAAGCATTAAAGTGGCGAGTGGGTAATAAATCATAGGCTTATCAAAAACTGGAAGGAGCTGTTTTGAAATGACTTTTGTTAATGGATATAATCTAGAGCCAGTTCCGCCTGCAAGAATTATCCCTTTTCGCTTATTGGTGGTCGTCATCTTTAATTCTCCTAAACTTTATCACTCATTATTAATTTCAACTCATTTTGCCATTCTGGGCAATTAATTTCAAAGGTTTTTACTAATTTCTGATTGTTTAATGTAGAGTTTTTGGGTCGGGAGGCTAGAGTAATAAAATCAGATGTTTTGACTGGCTTGATACTTTCAGGGGTAGATTTAAGGCTTAATCCTTCTTTTTGTGCAAAAAGAATTATTGTTTTTGCAAACTCGAACCAGCTAGTAGAGCCCGAACAGGTTAAGTTATAAATACCATATAAATTATTTTTTTCGATTTGTTCAATTTTTTTGGTTATCTCAAGTATCGTATTTGCAATAAAAATTGCAGATGTAGGCGATCCTATTTGGTCAAAGATGATGTCAAATGACTCTTTATTTTTCGCCAAACCAAGGATAGTTGTTAAAAAATTTTTTCCTCTTAAGCTATAGACCCAACTAGTTCTTAAAATAATATGCTTTGGATTGCTTTCTTGAATTGCAGTCTCTGCCTCGTACTTAGATTTACCATATACTGTTTGAGGGTTAGCTTTATCAATCTCTGTGTAGGTGCCTTTCTTTATGCCATCAAAAACATAATCAGTTGATAATTGTATTAATGGAATACCAAGCTTTTCTGATTGTTCAGCTAAAAATTTAACTGCTGCAGTATTTGTTTTAAAAACAAGATCTGGTTCGCTTTCAGCTTTATCTACATATGTATATGCAGCTGGATTTATTATTACCTCTGGTCTAAATTCCTCAATTACATTCTCCATCTGATCTATATTCGTAAGATCAAAATTTTCACGCGTCGCTCCAAAAACTTCATAAAAGGGTGATAGCTTTTGATTAAGGTAAAAGCCAACCTGTCCATTTATACCAGTTAGAAGTATCTTCATAAGCCTTGCTTATCGAACCATTCGTCATGATCAAGATACCATTTAATAGTTTTTTCCATCCCAGACTCAAAAGTCTCTTTAGGCTGCCAACCAAGATGTTTTTTAATCTTTGTAGCATCTATTGCATATCTTCGATCATGCCCTAGGCGATCTTTAACAAAAGAAATTTGCTGTGTATAAGAAATTTTATCTGGTCTTGGCTTAAGGTTGTCTAGAAATTTACATATTAACTGAACTACTTGAATATTAGTTTTCTCTGTATTGCCACCAATATTATATGTCTCCCCTATCGTACCATCTCTTAAAGCAACCCTAATAGCATCGCAATGGTCATCAACATAAAGCCAATCTCTAACTTGCTTTCCATCTCCATACAATGGTAGTGGCTTGTTATTTATTGCATTAATAATACACAGAGGAATCAATTTTTCTGGGAACTGAAAAGAGCCGTAATTATTTGAACAATTAGTCGTTATAACAGGCAAATTGTAAGTTTGATACCAAGCTCTTACTAAGTGGTCACTAGCAGCCTTGCTTGCGCTATATGGGCTATTAGGTATATATCTATTTTCCTCAGTAAAGGGGGGAGCATCCTTACCCAAGTCACCATAAACTTCGTCAGTAGAAATATGTAAAAAACGAAAATCTTTTTTTTGTTTTTCGGTTAGCACTTCCCAATACAAAAGAGTGTTTTGTAAAAGCTTGTAAGTACCAAAAATATTAGTCTCTATAAATGTATCAGGTGCTGATATAGATCGATCTACATGACTTTCAGCAGCAAAATTTATTATTGCTATTGGGTTATATTTTTCAAGAGTTGAAGAAATTAGTTCAGAATCACCTATATCTCCTTTGATAAAATAATGTCTGCTATTTTTCGCTACAGAAGACAGGTTGTCTAAATTACCAGCATAAGTTAAATTGTCTAGAGAGACGACATCACCCTCTTCATTATTAAGCCAATTTAAAACAAAGTTTGACCCAATAAAACCCGCAGCCCCTGTAACTAGAATTGTCATATTAGACCTTAAGTTTATTGTTAGACAAGCTGCAGTCGTTCCTCAATTATTTCGCATAAGATATGGCCAATTAATATATGCGCTTCTTGAATACGTGCTGTAGATTCTGAATCTATTATAATCGAGTGATCTGAAATTTTATTTGCTATACCCCCATCTTTTCCTGTGAGAGCGATAGAGGTAATTCCTAAACTAGATGCAACTTTAAAAGCATTTAGTATGTTTCTACTATTTCCTGAAGTAGAAATACCAACTAAAATATCCCCAGAAGATCCTAAAGCTTCAAGTTGGCGAGAGAAAATTTGATCAAAACCATAATCATTTCCAACGCTAGTCAAAATTGAAGTATCAGTTGTTAAGGCTATAGACTTTAAAGCACGGCGATCATTTCTAAATCGTCCTACTAGCTCTGCTGCTAGGTGCTGACTATCCGAGGCACTCCCGCCATTTCCACACCAAAAAATAGTGCCATTTTTTTCTAAGCAATTTGCTAATAATTCGCCTAATAATTTAATAGTACTTGCATCAGAAGTTAAAACTTTATTAATTACATCCAGATGATCAGAAAAATTTTTTTTTATAATGTCTGACATAGTTTTGGGCGCCTAAAATCTTTAACTTTAATTTAGCAAGTCTTTAAATAATGATTTTAACCCATATATTTAATATATTAAATAAGCTTTCAGTGGGAAAGGTTAATTTTAATTAAAAAAAGCCGGCAAAGCCGGCTTTATTATCATCATTAATGGGTTGTTTGCTTTTCTTTATCCAAAAGCATCTTTATCCTTAGCTTTTCTTTTTTATATAATCTTAGCCTTAAATCAGGAACATAATTTTTATAAGCTTGCCTTACGATGTTTTTTAAAGCTTGATGTCTATTCTTAAGTTCTTTGAGATTCATACTGCTCCTTTTTAATTAAAATAAATTTAAAAAAAATTGTATTTCTAACTCACTAAACCTTAAAGCACCATCTTTTTTGCTGAAATTTTATCTTAACTTACATTAATAATTTTATACCTATTAAAAAAAAATTCTAGTATTATTTACAGTAATTAATTTAATATAATTAATATATGAGCTTCATTGAAAAAAAAGTTTTAGAAGAAATTGAATTTTATGTCACTACAAAATATTCTTGTGGCTACATAAAAGGTCAGGATGCTCAATCACTTGTTGCGACTCCCTACAAAAATGTGAATAGTAAAAATTTTCATAGTCTTATGAGTGAAGGGTTTAGGAGAAGTGGTCAGTATGTTTACAAACCAAACTGTAAGAATTGTAATGCCTGTATACCTATTAGAGTATTAGCATCATGTTTTAATGCCAGCAGATCACAAAAAAGATTAAAAAAATACCTCAATAAACTTTCAGTAAAAATATTACCCTTAACATTTAACGAAGAGCATTATAATTTATATGTTAATTATCAAAATAAAAGACATCGAAATAATGATGGGGCTGAAGATGACGTAGCTGACTATAATGATTTTTTAATTAAAAGTAATGTTAATTCGAAGCTTGTCGAATTCAGATTAAATAACCAACTTAAAATGGTTACAATCATCGATATTATTAATGATGGAATTTCAGCTGTTTACACTTTTTACGATTGTAGTGATCAAAAATTAAGTCTAGGCACAATGTCTATTATTTGGTTGCTGGAGTTGTGTAAAAAAGAAAACCTCTCTTTTCTTTACCTAGGTTATTGGATTCACGAAAGTCAAAAAATGAAATATAAAACAAATTTTAAACCCTATGAGTTAATGATTGAGGGTATTTGGCAGGAAGCAACAAGCTAAATAGCGTGTTACAATTTTCTTTTTTACCAAACTTTCGCTGATGAAAAATTTATATATTTTTGGTGTAGGTCTAATAGGTGGTTCAATAGCTCTTAAAGCTCGTAGTTTAAATACTTTTGATGAAATAATTGGTATTGGGCGATCTGGGGGAAATTCATTAGAAAGTCTCGTCACATCTGGTGCACTTGATTACTCATCTACAGAAATAGATGAAAATATAAATAAAGCGAGCCTAATTAT
>Ga0075444_10000636_pt1 | contig 20913 bp, 17 predicted proteins | sample CoawatmetaG01DNA_FD_76836 | JGI IMG/M metagenome (GOLD analysis project Ga0075444, IMG submission 76836) | Marine microbial communities from the West Antarctic Peninsula - Coastal water metaG017-DNA | ecosystem: Environmental > Aquatic > Marine > Coastal | place: Atlantic Ocean: West Antarctic... | reverse complement strand
TTCATGGAAGCAGCGCAATATTTTCAAGCTGCAGTCAACAATGAGCCGGAGATTCCCGAGCCCTTAGTTTGTTTGGGCATCGCCCTATCAGCCATGGGCAACGATACCGATGCCGGAAAGTGTTTCATGCGCGCCTGGCAAGTGGACGGCAAAGACATCACTACTTTGCGTTACGCCGCCTCAGCCATGGCCAACGCTGGCATGATTGATGATGCCGTGCGGCTCTTCCAAGAAGCCGTGGGCATGGGGCACCGCATGCTCACTGCTCGCGAGCGCGCCTTGATTTATAACGACTGGGGCGTCTCACTTTTCAAAGCTGGCCGTGCCGAAGACGCTTCAGACAAGCTGATGGAAGCATCAGACATGGATTCTTCTTGCTTAGAACCAATGATGAATCTTGGTCTTGTTTGCGTTGATTTAGGCGAATACGAACGCGCCGCCGATGCTTTTGAAAAGGCTCTGGCTCTAGAGAAAAACAATAACGAAGTGCGTGTCTATCTCGCTGTCACTTTGATATTGATGAACAACTGTCAGCAAGCCCTTGCTGTTTTGCAGGAAAAAGAGCAAGATGGCCGCTTCGATTTTTGGCTTGGCCATGACTATTTGGGCATTGCCAACTACGAAAAAGCCGCTCAATATTTTGATCGCGTTTTGAAAACAACTCCATCAAACTACCAGGCCATTGACGGCCTGGGCTGTGCTTTGTATCTATCTGGCAATTATCCAGAAGCAGTGCAGAAATTTAGTCAGGCCATTTCACTGCGCGAAGATTATGCCCTCGGCCACTTGCACCTTTCGCGAGTCTTCGATGAAATGGGAGACACTGAGCGGGGGGCGCAGCATTTGCGCCTTGCTATTCAATACGATCCTGAGTGTTTGAATCCCCAAAAAGAAGCTTTAGATCGCCTGCTCAAAGCTTCTCGCTACGAATTAGTCGAAGCTCAATCTTTGAAAATTCTCGCTATCAATCCACAAGATGCTGATGTGAGAGTGTCTCTGGCACGTGCTTTCAAAGAACAACAGCGCTTAGATGAAGCGATTGATTTAATTACCACTGTTATTCAAGAAGATCCTAAAAATGCTGTGGCCCGCATTGTTGCTGGTCAAATTTTCTTGCTGCAAGGGCGCTTTGTCGAAGCCGATGAAATGTTCCGAGAAGCCGATCAATATTCAGACGGCGACCCTGGTTTGTTCTACTACTGGGGCAAGGCCCTCTCGCTTTTGGGCCTGCAAGAATTAGCTCTAGAAAAATATGAGAAAGCCACTGAAATAGACCCATACGACGCCGATGTTTACGACGCCTGGGGCCAAGCTTTGAAGTCGCTGGGCCGCTTTGCCGATGCTGCTGATGTTTATCGCCGCGCCTCTGAGTATATTTAGCTTTTTGCCTGCTGATTGCCTGCTGCTTGCGACAACATGAGCTTGCTTATCTCTTTTGCCTGATGCTTGCGACATCATGAGCCTGCTTATCTCTTTGGGGCGTTTCCAAAAGTGTCAGATTTTTTGAAGAAAAAATGACGGTTTTGGATGCGGTAAATAGCTAGTTAGTCCGGGCATATTGAATTTCTGAATTGCTATCTAGTCATTTACAAAAGAGCCCAATATTTACCAATGAAAAAGAATCCAAAGAGCCTTCCTCACCCCGTCATGCAAGCTCGGCAACCCGCCATTGAGGCTGAATATTTAACCAAGCCCTTGCACTTGCAGACCACCAAAGAGCGCTATGAATTTGGCCAGGCCTTGCGAGTTAAATGCTCCCGTGAAGCCCACGCTGAGTTTGTCATTGACCGCCCCGGTCGCGAAGACCCAATGGACTTATTAATTGCCTCCAGTCATGAGCGCATCGAGAGCCTCTTGCCTCTGCGCTACGGTCGCATGGTGGCCTCGCCCTTTGCTTTCTATCGCGGTGCCGCGGTAATCATGGCCGCCGACCTGGCCGTCACTAAAGCCACCGACTATGCCGTGCAATCTTGCGGTGACAGCCACCTGGCAAATTTTGGCGCTTTCGCTACTCCCGAGCGCAACATTATTTTTGATATTAATGATTTCGACGAAACTTTCCCCTGCTCCTGGGAGTGGGACTTGAAGCGCCTGGCCGCCAGCTTTGCCATTGCCTCTGCTCATAACGGCCACAAGCGCTCGGAGGGCATGGCGGCAGCCGCCCGGGTGGTGGAATGCTACCGCGACAAAATGGACGAGCTCTCGAAAATGACTTGTCTCGATGCCTGGTATTCGTATCTTGATTATGAGGCTCTGATTGAGCTTACCGACGACAAAGTGCTGAAGAAAAGACGCAAGAAAGTTTTGAAGAAAGCTTTAGATCGCGACCATGCCGAAGAGTTCGTCAAGTTGGCAGCTGTGGTTGAAGGTACTCCCCGCATCAAAGACCAGCCCCCTTTGATTTTTCACGAAGAAGGCAGCGATTCGCCTGAGTACAAAGCGCGCATGTTGGCATCAATTGAGATGTATCGCGAGTCGCTTAGCATCGAGCGGCGCATTTTGTTTGATCGCTATCAGTTTGTTGATAATGCCTTGAAAGTAGTTGGAGTTGGTAGCGTTGGCACCGTCTGTGGTATTGCCTTGTTGTTCGCATCAGAGAATGATCCGCTCTTCTTGCAAGTGAAAGAGGCGCGCAAATCGGTGCTTGAGCCCTACTCGCACTTTGTTAACCACGAGTCTAATGGTGCCCGCGTTGTCACGGGTCAGCGCTTGATGCAAGCAGCTACCGATGTCTTTCTCGGTCACTATGTTGGCGAAAGCGGCAAGCATTTTTATGTGCGCCAATTGCGTGATGTCAAAGTTAAGCCAATGATTGAGATTTTCAATCACAACAATATGCTTGGCTTCGCTCGCAACTGTGGTTGGGCCCTGGCTCGCGCTCACGCTCGCTCCGGCGACCCTGCTGTCATTGCCGGATACATTGGCAAAGGCAATGTCTTACCCAAAGCAATTGCCGAGTTTGCCGATGCCTACCGCGAGCAGAACCGGCTTGACCACGGTAAATTGCTGCAGGCCATTAAAGAGGGCCGCATTGAAGCCGAGACCGTTTGATATCTGCGAGTCTGCTTGAGATCAGAAGCCCGGATTTCCTAGTAATATAGTTGTTCTGAAAATGTCCGAAATTTGGCTGAAAATCGGACATTTTTGGCAGTGGCAAAGAGCCATAGCAACAAACAAAAGAACCCGGTGCCCCTATGACCATGAGCATGACCCGGCGTGTCGGCTCAAAAGCCAAAACTAGAGAGTCGACCAACGAACTCTATCTCAAAAGCGAGCAACTGCTGCGCTTTCGTATTGCCTTTGCTCTGGTCAGTTTGATTCTCTGCGTCGGTATCGGTACTTTTGCTGGCGATGAATTCGAATTTCGCTCCACTGCTGCCATCGTCGGTGGTGTCAGTGTTTATTCTTTCATTGGCCTCGCCTTCATTGTGCGCCGCTTGCGCTATTCATCGGCCCGCTTGCGCGCCTTCAATATGATCATGATCACTCTTGATGTCATCAGTCTCACCGGCCTGGTTCATTACACCCGCGGCATCGAGTCAGACTTGTACGTCCTTTATATGCTGCCGATTTTGCTATCGAGCTATACCTTTGGCAAAAAAGGAATTTACTTCTCGGCACTGCTGGTCACAGTTTCGTATATTGGCTTATTGGTTTCGGAAAACGCCGAGCTGCTTCCTTATGTCTTCAACCGCGACACTGAGCGTGGTCTGGCGGCCGCATATTCCGACAAACTGTGGCGCCGTATCTTAGCTCGTGCCTTCTTCTTCGCCTCGGTCTCTATGCTTTGGGCCCGCTTCTGCGACTATATGAGCCGCGTGGCCAGGCAAGGGGCAGAGCGCTTACTGGAACAGCTCGATGCTAACGAGCGCCTCATCTCTGATTCAGACGAACGGGCCAAGCGTGAGCGCCTGATCAACTCAATCAATAAAGGTGTGCGCTCTACTTTAGAGTTAGACAAAATTTTTGAAACAGCAGTGGTGCAATTGGCCCAGGCTGTGCAAACCGATCTGGTGGCATTGATTTGCCCGGCCCAGGTAAAAATTGGAGCAGGCGGGGCTAGCCCCACAGCCTCTGGTTCTTGGTCGGTCTATGCTCCCGTAGTAGTTGAAGAAACCCGCGAGCACAACAGCGGCCCCGTGCTCAGTGCTGACATTGCCCAATTCATCCTCGACTATAAAGGCAATTACGAGCGCGATAGCGGCGGCGCCAAGGTCAAAACTTTCCTCTTTCATGATCCGGCTGAGGAGCCATTTTTTGCTCCGATTGCCGCTGAGATTAAGGCCCTTGGCTTCAAGACTCTGGTCATTCAACCAATGATGTACGGTGATGAAAGCCGTGGAGTCTTCATGCTGGCCGACAAATCGCCAACCCGCACCTTCACCGAATCTGATGTCGTGCTAACCAAAGTTGTGGCCGGGCAAGTAGCCGTGGCCGTCGAGCACGCCAATCTGGTTTCGCAACTGTCGCGCAAAAACAAAGACTTAGTCACCAAGAACCTCAATCTAGACAGCAAAAACATTGAGTTGAAGACCATCCAGTCGCAGCTCATTCACCAGGAGAAAATGGCATCACTTGGCCGCCTGGTGGCCGGTATTGCCCACGAACTCAATAATCCCATTAACTTTGTGCACGGCAACCTGCCTTACCTGAAGCAGTATGTCGAAGAGCTTAAAAAAGTAATTTCGGCCATCGATGAGTTGCCAGCAGAACAGCGCAAACCAGTCGACGACCTCAAGAACAAGCTCAAATACGACTTTCTCGTGAGCGATCTCGACAACATCATTGCTGACTTGAACGAAGGGGCCGAGCGCATCCGCCATATCATCCGCGACCTCAAGAGCTTCAGCCGCCTCGATGAAGCTGAACTGAAAGAAGCCTCGATTCAAGAAGGCCTTGAGTCGACTATGAAAATTCTCTCGCAATACTATGGGCGCGACAAAATTCCTGTAGACGCTGACTACGCGCAGATTCCGCCGGTTTTGTGCTATCCGGGTCAGCTGAACCAGGTCTGGATGAACTTGCTCAGCAACGCCGCCCAGGCCATGAATACAGCCGCCGAGGCCCTGCCGCCAGGCACCCCCACTCCAGCCTTAAAAATTAAAACTGAGCTCTCCGATCAGAGCGATGGTTCGGTATTGGTTTCAATAACTGACTGCGGGGGTGGTATTAAGGAGGAGGTTCGGAGTAAAATCTTTGATCCTTTCTTCACTACCAAGGCCGTTGGTCAGGGGACGGGGTTAGGTTTGTCTATATGTCACTCAATAATAGAGCGACATGGTGGTCAAATCTGGTTTGATAGTGTTATGGGCCAAGGCACAACGTTCTATGTGCGCTTGCCGCTCCAGGCCATAACCAAGCAATTGGCTGAAAGCCTGAGTGAACCGGACTAGGTGAACTGCCTGGCGCAAGCCGAAAAGTGAATCTGCACCCCACGCAGCGTTTAACCCGAAGTGTTCTAAGAGGAATGCAATGCGCCGCCACAAAATATTAGTAGTGGATGATGAGGTTCCGAATCTCCGCTTGTTGAGGCGCGTACTCTCTGAAGAGCACGACATAATTGAGGCCCAGAGCGGCGCGGAAGGCCTGGAAGTACTGAAAAACGAGTACATCAGCCTGATTATCACCGACCAACGCATGCCAAACATGACTGGCGTTCAGCTTCTTGAAGCCTCTCTTGGCGTCTGCCCCGATACAATTAAAATTCTTTTGACCGGCTACACCGATGTGCAGGCCCTGGTAGACGCCATCAACGCTGGTTCAGTCTATAAATATATTGCCAAACCCTGGGACGCCGACGAGCTAAAACTGACTGTGCGCCGGGCTCTTGAGGCCTTCGAGCTAAAAGAAAGCAACGACCGTCTGTTGGGCGAGCTAAAGGTCGCCATCGCCGAACTAGAGTCAGTCTCAGTGGGAACCATCCGTGCATTAGCCGATGCCCTCGACGCAAAATGCGACTACACCGCTGGCCACTCCCTGCGGGTGAGCCGCATTGCCGTATTGATTGGCCGCCAAATGGGCCTGACCGATGAAGAGTTGCGCGACGTCGAACTAGGAGGCATCCTCCACGACATCGGCAAAATCGGCGTTCCCGAGTCTATTTTGTGGAAGCCCGACAAGCTCAGCGCCGAAGAAAAAGAAATCATGTGCAAGCACCCGGTCAAGTCAGCCGAGATTATTGGCGATTTGCGCGGCCTCGTGCGCGCCCGCGAATACGTCAAACACCACCACGAGTACTACAACGGCGAGGGCTACCCCGATGGCCTGGCCGGAGCCGACATTCCCGTGGGCGCCCGCATTATCTTGGTCTCAGACGCCTACGACGCCATGACCACAGACCGCCCCTACAGAAAATCAATTGGCCACGAAAAGGCCATGGTCGAAATCAGAAAGATGTGCGGCACCCAGTTTGACCCCGAAGTGGTCGACGCCCTCTTTGCCATAATCGGCCCTGGCGGCCACGAAATTGACCGCATCATCAATGAGCAGTTCCCCGATAGCTTTATTGGCCTGACTCTTCCCGGAGCAGATCCAACAAAGACTGGTAAACGGTTTCAGGATGAAGCCGAACGCCAAGCCCGTCTTGCAGCGATCGAGGCGGCGAAACATTAGAGTCTGGTCTATCAGCTAAGACTTTGAAGTTCTTTTGATTGGGGATAAGCAATTTGGGATCGGTGGGTCCAAATAGGGCCACGAGATTTTTATTGAGCCCCACGCCAATGTGCATGGGAGCCGAGTCAACGCACACGAGAACATCGCATAGGCTCGTCAGCGCCGCTAGATCAGCCAAGCCCTTGGTTTTGCCCACTGCACTTATATATGGAGCGGCATCTGCTTTGAGCAACTTCTCCAACCCAGCCACAACTTCTTTGTCGTCCGGCCCGCCGCACAAAATCACGCGGGTTTGGAACGGCAGATCTTTTTGATTCTGCAATAGTCTGATAAATGCCAGCCAATTCTCAGAAGACCAATGTTTGATAATGCCCTTGCTCACTGCCATCTGCGATGTGCCAGGATGAATCAAAATAGTCTTGACTGGCCTAGTATCGTCAGTGGTGACAGCCGTTTGCGATGCTGCTAGCGTACTTTCATGCGTGCTTTCGTGCGTACTTGCTTGCGTAGACTTTTGCGCAGCCGCTTGCGTTTGCTTCAGCCCTTCCTCTAAAAAGGCCTTCATGGCCGCCAAAGAATCAGGCTTGAGGGTTATCTTTGGCACTTGATAAGTGTCGTCAACATCTCTTATCGAAGCATTAGGGTTAGCCTTGCGCCGCAGATAATTGGCCATGCCCTTGGTCAAATCATGGTACATGTCAGCGGCATACTGATCACGCAAAAGCTTTACTGGGTGGGTTAAAAGCGACTTTACTGGTGAGCCAGCATCGTAACCAACGCGCAATTTTATGCCCGATAAAAAAAGTAACATTGCCACCATGGGCGAAGACCCAGACGAAATCACCATGTCATAGCCGCCCTTGCGAAGCAGCATGGTAAGCGTAATTAGGTCAAACGGTGTGAGTGGCTTCTTTTTGATATCAAAAGTAATAATCTTGTCGATCAGGTTGGTGACTTCCATCACCGACTTTGAGCGCGGCTCTACCAATAAGGTAAGCTCGCAGTCAGGCGCCAGTTCTTTTATCCTCTCTAAAGTCGGAAGAAAAAGAACTTCATCTCCAATACCGCCAAAATTAATAGCGAGCACTTTTGCTGGGCTACTCATCGAAAGGGTTTCCATCCGGGGTTTAAAAGCTTCAGTAAATCAAGAACAATTGGGTCTGAAAAGACCTGCGTAATATCATCACTAATAACAGCACGTATAATAACCAAGTTTGCAGGCATCCTCAGGTTACATTGAAACCAAGCTACTGGCTCCTTATTTTTATTCTCTGCGCCGTAGTTGGGGTTGGCGCGGGCTATTTTGCCACGCTTGTAACCCGGCCACAGTTAATTCCACCACAGCTTCGCATCGCCACCCTGCGGGAACCCACCACAGTGCTCTTCTTGGGCGTAGACGTGGTTTACACCGACATGGGAAGACGTAAACAAAAGATAGATAAAGACGCTTTCACCGGCCGCTCAGACACCATCTTAGTGGCCCGCCTCGACCCGGTTTCCAACTCCCTTAGAGTAATTTCAATTCCCCGCGACACCGAAGTGCGCATCCCCGGCAATGGCATACAAAAGATCAACGCCGCCAATGCCATCGGTGGGCAAAACCTGGCAATAGAGACTGTCAGCGGCTTTCTGGACGAGACCAAAATCGATCATTATGTAGTTCTCAACGTTCACGGCCTAGTAGATTTGGTCAATGAACTGGGGGGAATCACGGTCGAAGTTCCCAAGAAGATGCAGTACATGGACTGGACCGCCAAGCTCAAAATCGACTTAGAGCCTGGCATGCACACCCTTACAGGCAATCAAGCTATGGGCTTTGTGCGCTTCCGTCACGACGCTCTCGGCGACATCGGCCGCGTGCAACGTCAATCAATCTTCTTGCGAGCAGTACTCGACAAGGCCCTCAGACCAGACAGCTGGGCGCATTTGCCTAAACTTCTTGACATAGCGCAACAATACATTAGTACTGATATGAGCATTCAAGACATGATGGGAATGGCCAACTTTGTTCGAGGCGTCCCAAAGTCTAACCAGCTCTTAACAATGATGCCTGGCACGTTTTCGCCCAACGGCAACTGGGTAGTTGCACCGTCTGATATACGCAAAATGGTGGCACGATTGAATGGTGCCAACTTCGTAGAATCATCAAAAGACGACATACGCATATCGGTCGAAAACTCAAGCGCCACCGAGGGTATGGGTCGCAAAGTGGCAAAACTTTTAGGTGTGCGTGGCTACCGAAACGTATCCGTGCAACAACCAAACTTAGATTGTCCCGAGGGCATTAAACGTACAAGAATTATCGCTCAGAAAGCCAATCCGGAAGATGCGAGTTTAGTACGAACTGATTTGGGGAGTATAGGCGATATAGTCAATGCGTCTGTTGGCAATATCGAAAGCTCAGTTACCGTGGTCGTCGGCAATGACCTGGCTGCCAAGATACTTGAACAAGAGAACGCCTTAACTATTCCAGAAACGGCTCCCCAAGCCAATTCGCATGGTGGTATTACACGCCGCTAAGGCGAATTGTTCAGAGAATGTTATGTTTTCTCTTTGAAACATACATGCGCACTTAGTATTTCATGATGTACATTTGAGTGAAATGCACTTACACTCGAAGCGAGGGAGAACTTACATAGTTCTCATTCTGTTCAAAGTCCAGTCTTAAGTACAAGTCCAATGTTCGACGGTTATATCTCTCCAGGCATCTAAGAGAATTCTAGAAAGGCAGGCGGCATGATTCATTACGTTTATTCAACACGCGGCGGCTACCTCTATCTTGTAGGCAAGCACAATCAAGAGCCTAAAGTAGAAGAAGGCAATTCAGAGTTTGTATTGTCAGTTCCTGATAAGACCTCACAAACCCAAATCGACACTCTCGCTCACAAGCGCTTCATGGACCATCTCAGACGTCCACGCAGAGCTGCTCACGATCGCCACAAAGTAGAAACTAAAGTGGTAGAACGCGAACTCGTTACCGTATAAAGAGATCAGTCGAAAGGGTCAGGCCTAATTAGAAACCTAATTAGCGGCCTGATACCGGACGGTGTCTCATTGGAGAATGTCGGCAGCAATGTTGATGAACTTTTGTTAAGCCGCTGGGGTGATTACCTCGGCGGCTTTCAATTTGGAGTGATTTAACTAAAAGGATAGGGCTGAGCGGATAATCAGCCGGAGGCTGGGCCAAAAGCGTTAGAAGCTGCCAGGCTTTGGGCATGGAAAAGAGGTAGTGGTGTGAGTACACTTAGTATGTAGGGGCGGCCTTTTTCTTTTGAGGGTGATGGAATTATGTCAGTGACAAAATTAGCTGTAAAAAGACGACCAATGCAGCGGCATCTGAAAACTCTGAGAAAAATTCGATCAGAGCGCGGATTCACCCTGATTGAGCTGCTAGTAGTCGTAATTATTATCGGTATTCTCGCCGCCATCGCGCTACCGAACTTCATCGGCGCCCAGGATAAGGCCAGAGAAGCCAGTGTTAAGGGGAATATGCACACCGCCCAGGTGGCAGCCGAAATGTTCGCGACAGACGCAGGTGGAAACTATCCCGCTACTGCAAGTGACAATGGCTACAAGTCTTACTTCCCAGGTGGTAACAGCAACCAAGGTAACCCATCTGGCGGAAACTACCCAGTAAATCCATTCATGAACGCACCTCAGCCGCTTGCAACTGGTGCCGTTACTGATGTTCAAGCTACAAGAGCTGCTGCTCCTGGTTCATTGGGAAGCCAAGGCACTGTCTACTACAATGTGATTGGCACATCTGGCAACAACACGTCGTATGCAATTCAAGGTGCTGGTAAAAACCCAGGCAATGCCTTGAGTGGAACTTCAGCTGGTACTACACTGGTTCTTTCAAACCAATAAGCAGCTAGAATCTACAGTCCGATTAAGTTCAGAGCCAGCTACAATCGATAGGAAATCGTGACAAGCAATTCTGCCCAAGTTGTAAAACAAAAGCACGTTTGGACGCCTGTAGAAGTAGGACTCGTTCTGTTTTTCTCGGCAATGTTGATAGGTATGTTTGTACCTAGAGTGACTAGTGCTGAAGAGAAAGCTAACGAGCAGATTACTCGCACTTCGATGCATATCGCTCAAGTGGCGCTTGAGACTTATGCTGCCGATCACAATAACACGTATCCTGCTGAAGTAGATGATGCGCTGAAGAGCTATTATCCTGGCGGGGAAGCTGATGGTAAGACACCGGCCTCTCAGGGGCCATTGAACCCCTACAGCAAGAAGCCAGAGTTTCCTGTAATGGTTGGCTATGTCTCTACACCGACGGCGGTGCGAACACTTCCACCAGAAAGTACGGGCGCTGCAGCGGGTCAGGTAGTTTATATACCGCTCAATAACCATAGAAGTTATGCTTTGCTTGGCACCAAGGGCGATGGCAAGGCTATTGATGGCACACTTCCAAAAACAACTTTGGTATTAAGCAGCATCTGGTGAGTAAAGCGTGACTGCTAGGAAGCAAAACACCTTTCTCTATATCTTATTAGTCTGTCTTGTGCCGCTTACGGTGTGGCTTCACGCTGGTGTCGCATCTTCGTTAAAGCGGCTGCATGGTGGTGAGGAGTTTGCGTTTATTCCTTCGGCTCAAGCCGTGCGTTTGGTGGCACTCGGCTATGATCAATTGCTTGCCGACTTCTATTGGTTAGCGTTTGTTAGCTACATCGGTGATGGTGTCGCGCGCTCTCACGATCAATCGGTGCTAGCCGATAAATATCTGGAGCTTGTTTCGAGTTTAGACCCGCATTTCACTCAACCGTATTGGTATTGCGCTTTTACTATTGGCTCTGCGCAGAAGAGACCACTGCGAGCCAACGAAATAATTCAACGTGGTATCAGAGCTAATCCTAATAATTGGTATCTGCCGTACATTGCAGGTATCAATATGTACCTGTATGCCCATGATGAAGTATCTGCAGCGAAGTACTACATGGTTGCTTCTAAATTTCCGGATGCGCCGTCATGGCTGGCTCGACAGGCGGTTATTCTGTCAGCGAAGATACCTTCGACAATCAAAGAAATAAATACTTGGGATACGATTTATCGCTCAGAAAAATCAGCAATGATTCAAGCAAAAGCTCGCGATAAATTGGTGGCACTCTGGTCACGCGTTTATTCGGCTAGCCCGAAGGGCGAGATACGAGAGAAGGCTAAGAAGGCGTTGAAGGAGCTTGGGGTGGAGGTTTAGGTCTAGCTAATGGCTGGATGGTTTGCAGTTTGGCCAAGCCGAAGCTATGGTACAAGCTGACCTTGCACTTCTTGCCATGTTACTGCTTTGTAGCCGTGTAATATTGCCCCAGAACTGTTTGTTGCGTATGTCAGACCACTACCAGAGACTGCTGCTTTCGTAGCGTCGTTTAGCCTTGTATCTATATCTACGGTGCCGCTATTCTTCATCTTTACAGTGTCGCCGACAAGACCACCTTTAAACGTACCGCTTCCGGTGAGTGTTATTGTGGAATTTGGTGCGTAAATTAGGCCGTTAAAATCAGTGTCTAAGTTCAACGAGATTGGTCTTTGACCGGCATACCAAATTTGCAAATTTCGGGCGCCACCGCTGCCATCAATTTGCTCGATTGAAGTATTGTTCAATGCTGATGCTGTGATGTTCGCTGCGTAAGAAGGAAGTACTCCCGTCGCGTCAGTGATACCGTCCTGGATGAATATTTTTACTGGGGCTGTAGTGTTAACTGTCGCAGAGTTTATGACTCCGTCATAGACAACTCCGGGTGTTTGATAGGAGCCTGGTTGCAAGATCGTCCCAATTGAATCATTCGATAAAGGCGATGCCGGACCAGCCTCCGGTACTGGCGCTGGCTTGAGTGTCGAAGTTGGAGGGTTTGGTTGTCCTAGAACCTGAGCTGTGATAGGTCCGACCGTAGCAACTGAATTCGCTATTGTATTTCCCGCAATGACGCTACCAGCACTTGAAAGATCTATCGTCCCGTTGGTTGCCACAGTGAGGCCGTACGGTGAGCCGGTGTCCTGACTAGAGCTGATAGTTAGGGGACCTGAGATTTGTGATAAATCTATGTTCGATCTACTAAATATCGGGTTGTTAAAATATGACGTAACATTTCCTGTGCCACCATTGGTCGCAATCTCTGACGCCGAGAGGTTGAACATTGGTTCGAGAAATACGCGTACACTTTTTGTCCACATCCCTCTCTTCGCCGTACTTTCTATCACTCGCCAGTAGTCGCCTTGTACTGGTGTTGGCATTGATATTGGGTTGGTAGTATCGAGGCTTGGTGAATAGATAGAGCTTTCGTAGGCTATGCTTTGCCAGTCAGTTTTGGAGATGGATTTGATTCTGATGAATACTGTTCCATCTTTGAACCCGGTTAGGTACCTTGCGGGTACTGCTATGGATGCTACGTCTACTAGCGGACTGATTTGTCCGGGGTCGCTGACAGCATATTCGTTGAGCTGCTGGATTCCATAGTCAACTCCGATTTCGGCAGCTGCTCTGAGTTCATTCATGTTCCGTCCGGTGCTTTCGCTTCGCATGATATTTTCAATCAGCGGAAACAGCGCGGCTATCATCGAAACAGCAAAGAATCCAAATAGGATAATTGCTACGAGAACAAATCCTTCTTTTCGCGATTTGCGGCCTCGTTTTCTGTCTTGTCTCATGGCTGCACCGGCACTATGTTCTGCATGGTCATGTTGCGACTATTTCGAATAAACGCTTCTGTGTGAACCCCAAAGAATTGCGGGAAACGGCCATCTCCCTGCTGCGGTGCTAAGCCAGTGTTCTTTACTTCAAGGTCAATTCCAACGCCTCTAAGTCGCTCAGCATTTGCTGCTGATGGTATGACCTTTGTGTTTGGCGGATCTGAAGTGCTAGGTGCGAAGTATGAGAAAACAATTGGCATGGCACTGCCGTTGCCTGTTGGACCAACGAGTCCTCTCAAAATAGTCTGCGGTGGATTGATTGCCGTCATGGGTGCAGAAGCTGTGCCCAGAACGTCTAGCTGTTCTCCTGGAAATCTAGCTACTTTTAGCTGGTACTCCCCTGCTCGTAATGGGTCAGCGAGTACCTCGTATACAATTGTGTCTACATTAGCCATGTTTGTTGGCGGAGAGCCTGCTCCAAAGTGGTTCTTTGGCAAAATTGTAGGAACCCCATTTAAGGCACTACCGGGATTCTTGTATAGAACTGGTACCTGAAGTATTAATATGCTGGGCCCTAAAATCATAGAACTCCAAGGCGCTGCTGGCCAACCGCCGGGCGGTGCATTGCTTGCATACTTTGGATTGTTCGATGCTGGAAAAACTAGCCTATTGGCGCCATTTGCGTATCCATCGCCGATGCATCTAGCCTGACGAACGTCAGCCGAGATCCGATTTAGAGCTGATCTAGCTGCTGCTAGGCCGTCAACTTTGTTGGTCGTAGTCATGCTAGCTACCGTGATGAGCACAGCAAGTTCGCCGAAGACCGCCATCGAGCCTATCAAAATTACGGCTGTTACCACCAGCTCAGTAAGGCTGATTCCGCTTTGCGTTCGTCGTAAGCTCACTGTTCCCATTTGTTGAAGCCTGAATCTGTGAGAATTGTTGAGGTCGTAATGATTCTGCCATAAGGATTCGTTGCCGTCCCTATGTGCGAACCGTCCGACCATTTTACGATGACGTTGAAAACGAGTGCTGATGGGATAGTCGATACTGGTTCAATGGTGCAAGTTACCTTGCCCTTGAAATTTGAAGTTTTAACTTTGTCACTCCAATTCTTACTCATCAGATCAAGCAGTACCGGATCTTTTTTGATATCAGTGATGTAAGGTGCGCCTTGGTCGTAGAGTTCCCATGTGCCGGTTTTGGCTGCTAGAAAGCTATAGCCTACGGCTTGCGCATTCTCGATCATAGTTTGCGCAATTGTATTTGCGCATATTTCGTTCTGAGTGGTTGTATTTGTTCTGAGTAGAGTAGTGAAGATGTCGAGAAATGCGGCGGAAAAAATCGCACCAATGAGCAAGGCGACGAGCGCTTCTACCAGTGTGAAGCCAATAGGTTGGCGCTGTTGCGATCTTCTTTGCTTTCTGGTTTTCTTATGCAGATGTTTCAATTCCATTGGCTGCCATTGGAGAGGTCCTATATAGTCTTTTGCCCATTGCGGGTCGGACTGTAGCATGTGGTCTGCCGATATACTGATGGCCTTGAGAAAATTGCCGATGTGAGATTGAACCTACGGAGGAATGAAAAATTGCGTGTCTCGTTATTGCTCAATCACTAGTTCATTCTTTGCGCCTACATTTGCGAGTTCGAAAGAATCATCGCGTTTGTGCCATAGCATTAATCTTAGTGCAACACCGGCACTTGTTATATGAACTCGTTTGGCGATTGCTGAATCAGCAGTTCGAATACGTGCTGCTGAAGAATCAGCCGCCTCTCTAAAAGTCTTGATTGCATCTTCATCGATTCGAAGCAGAGTTCTTGCGATTGTTTCTAGTGTGCATGCGGCGAACTTCGAAAAGCCAGCAGCTTCATTATCTTTGAGTGAGCGCATAAAATGCTTGCCGATGGTGAACTTAGGAATAGCTGAGTAGTTGGTGTAGGTTTTGGCAGCCTGTTGAATTTCTCGGCATTTCAGAGTAATTGCTGTTTGTATATCATAAACACACTTAGAATTCCCCCATAAAGTTTCTGGTTTTATGATTGAAAGTAGGTTCTCTTGGTTCTGAAAGACATTAGTTGAACCAGTCACAGAAAATGGAAATGCATCGTCTTTGAGAAGGTTGTCTGGGAGAACATAATCAATTTTTGCTTCGAGATTGATTTTTGGGGTATTGAAAGTCGTTATAACACAGAAGTACGGTATAGACTTTTGGGGCTGAGAGAGTTTGTCTTCCAGAATTAGCCTCAATAGTATTCTAACTAGTTCGTTATAAAAAACTTCTGGGTGTGTTGCTTTTATGTCTGGTTGCGTCTCGATAGCCGACCATAGAGCATCCTCAACTGAGGTTTTTGCTTCAAAAGGAGGGCAGCTGAGAGTGCTGTTAATTGCTCTTCGCAGATCGTTTAATGAATAGCGATCGGCAAGGTCGAATTTTTTCAGTGCCGCTTGCAATCGCTGGTCTGCGGGGTAAGAATTGTTTGATTCAAGAAGGCGAATGGTGGATTTTGGGAGGTAGCTCTGTGTCCAGGAGTTTTCACGGTTTAGGGTATTCCAAAGCAAGAGTGTCTTGATGCGTGCAATGGCTTGTTCTCGTGAACTCGCTAGTTCAATTGCGAGGAGGTGAGGGTCAATAATTGAGGTGATTATTTCGATCATTCGGCATGCTCGTTTGCTATTTCATTCACTGAAATTCTGTTCCTCGGATTCCATTTTTCGAGTAGCAGCTAGCAGGATCTGCTCTGACAGCTGGTGTGATTGGTCGAAGAAACCATCAGGCCAATTAACTATGGCGCCATAACTACTTATCTCCAATTTCTCGAATGTTGAATTGCGATCCTTGGTGACAAAATAGACATCGAATAGATTGTTTACTGACATTTCGGTAGCTGCTGCGGTTCGCCAGCGGAGTTTGTCAATGAGATATTCGCTATGTGTCTCAATCAAACATTGTTTCCCGAGCAATGATATTGCTAGAAAGAAATCACCTAGCAAGGCTTGAACTTTTGGGTGGAGATGGAGTTCAGGTTGTTCTATTAGTAAGATAGAACCTTTATTGGCTGTAAGGCACATAACAAGTATCGGAAAAACTTGACTCACGCCCACGCCTGCATGAGTCAGGTCGTGAGGTTTCTTTGTACCGGGTGTTCTAACTTTGAGTTCGTGACCATGCTTCCCTTTGTCATTGATGATAATCTCGTTAGTAAGGCCAAGATAATTCATCCACTCCTTGATGGCCTTGCCCAAGGGGCACAGTTCAATAAGTCCACTAAATTCCCCTGATAAGTTAAATGCACTTGGGAGAATGGCTTGAACAATATCTTGTTGATGCTGGTAGTATACTGCCGCTGCATTCTCTCCCTTTAGGCCAACGTCAGTTGAGTCGAGAGTTCCGGTGAGTGGGTAAATGGCCTTCGGTTGATCGCGTAAAGGCCCGAGATATTTTACATCCGTGGCGAATAGGTTCTCTGTTAGCTCTCGGCAGTCGCGAAGAGCGGGTGGAAGGGGAATGTAAGTCGATGAATATTCATCGCTACCCTCGTTGACGATTTCAGTGATTCTAGTGAAGAGAGTTTCAGCTACGTCCTCTAGTACTGAAATATTTCGAGCATCAGTGTTTACAAGTCTAGAAAGATCTCTGACTGTTGAAGGAGTTTTTACGGATATTCCAAAAGACTGTAGGCACGAAGCTACCGCAGGTGGAACTATTAGGTGAGCTGTCAATGCGCTTCTGACCGGTCCACTCAAGGCGTCCTTCAAGCCGCTTAGGAGTGCGCTTCGCACTTTATATTTGACTAGTAGATATTCAGGGAGGAAGTGAATCAACGACGCACCTATAGGCGTGATACTTTCAAAATCTACCGTTGATTCCAATGTCGAGAAGTCGTCCATTTGTACTAAGAACTTCAAATTTTCAGAGAGACCGCTTTCGTAGGCGTTGTCTGCATACTCGGAAGGTATTGCAAAGTCTGTGCGATTTTTCTCAAGAGTGATCCAGCTTTCCTTCCCATTTTCGGTAGCTGCGCATCTTAATACTAGGGAAGTGAGATTTGGTTTGAGCTTGCCACCACCTTCTTTTGTTGAATCGTTATCAAACTTTATCTCGCCGCTAATCTTTTTGTATCGGCTGCCTAAATAGTGAGCATGGGTGTACTGCGAGCCAATCGTAGAATAAAAACCTTCGACAGCTGTTTCGGCTTCCCATCCTATTGTTATGCTCGGTTCAGAACTTCCAAACGTGCGAATGTCGTTAAGATCTCCAAGTCTAACAAAGGTTCCGTTTAGTGCTAGTGTTCTACTCGTATCACGATTCAGAAATGTCTGAGAGATGAGAAGGATCGATTGAAAAAGCGTCGATTTGCCCCCGCTATTGATGCCGGCGAAGATCGTAAGGGGTTTTAGTTCGATCTCGGTTGGCATTTCAAAGCATTTAAAGTTTGTAACACTCCATTTTGTCAGCATGGTTGTCCTGTCGTTTCCGTTTCTACCATAGGTGTGATCTTTCCCCTAACAGTAAGCCACAAAGAAGTGGGAGATCGCTTTTTTGCTCTTGTCTTGCGGTTTTTAAATTCGGCTGGTGTGAAGTAATCTAAATATGAGTGCAAACGCTTCGTATTGTAGAACTTTTCGAGGCACTTGAGTGTGCTTAGTCTTGCTTCTTAGCGTGTTTTGTATTTTTCATGATGGAGTAACTCCTGGTTCAATGAACCGAAGAGGCCTTCGGAGACTGCGTTATCCCAATAGTTAGCTTTGCTGCTCATACTTCGCTTGATGTTAATTTTTTTTAGCTCGGCGCGAAAGTTGTCCCTCGTGTATCGTCTGTCATGTCCGACGTGCACTATATACGGTGGCGGTCGTTTCCCTCGATAGGTCGCTCGGCTTGAAGGCATCAATGACACAGTTAGAATCGAGATGCGATGACGTTTGTAAGCCAACAATTTACCTGGAATAGAGGTCAATGCAAGTCGCAAGGTCAGGGTCCTTCTCAACAGACAGGAGTTTTCTAGTTAAGGTTGGTACCGGAAACTGGGCATTCTCAGCAGGGCGAGCAGTTCGTGCTTGACGTGGTACAAAAAATGGGGCAAGGTCATTATCCCAGAATGTTTTCACCTGCTCTGCTGTGATTGCCACCGGGACGTCACCTCCACTGAAATGGTGTCAAGGACGGTACATAGACTTTGTCCACTGTCTTTGAGGTCAGTTTATTTTAAAAATGATGAACATGATTAGCTCTTTGGTTTAGAACGCATTACTCTAGTTGTTCGACATTCAGATATCTAGCAAACCCTGCAAATTGGTCATTGTTGCTTGCATGGAAAACGGTTTGGCCACGCTGTCCGTCGAAATTGCGTGCGCGGACAACTGTAAGTCTATTTGCCGGTAGTTCTAGAATATTATTGTTGAGAAGTCTTATCAATTCATTTGTTTCTACGAGGCCTAGGAGTGGGAGCACCGCAAAATTGAAGGCCTGATTTTGTTCTGGCAACGTCCTGAAAATAATTCTCCCTTGAGTCATATTTTCTCTTGTTTCAAGTGCGTAAAATCCTCCATCAACTAACTGCAAGCCATTCTGATTCTGTTCGAGCCAAAGCCGAGCATCAAATTCTTGACCCACAAATGGTCCGTCGATATAAATTGTAGGCGCTAGGATTACGTTTAGAAAATCCCAATTGATAAGTGGTTGGTTCATTGCTTAATTGTCCCTCTTGTATTTTTTTATCGCTGAGTAGATTGCTGCTGCTGCAAGAATCTGCACAAGTCATTTCAGATTCTGTTACTAAAAATAGCCTCGTTTATACGGTGATCTGAGCGTTCCTTTGGCTTATTGATGAAGCCTTACTCGAGCTATAGACTCATACGTTGCAAGCTCACACGGTACAGCCTCCCTCGGCGTCGCAAGGCAGGTCACCGCCCCAGTTTGATTTTTTTGCGGTTTCAAGTTACTCGACTCAAAATTTAGATCAAATATGCTCAGTCCGTCGTTGTCCATTACTTGAATTTGAATGGTTTGATTCGAATCAGCTGCATACTCTAGGTGCTCAGGCGAACCCCATAGAGAAAGACAGTAAACCAATTTATCATCTCGCCAGTAACTGTGGAGATAGGTTTTCACTGATGGATACAGTGGTTCGGGGATAAGTAGTTTTCTCTGCGTAGCGTATTTGTTCAGCTTCTTCGCAAAGGTCTTTCGCTGTTGTTCCTCAACTTTATGCTGTTGTTCTTCTTGAATTTTTCGCTGCCTAGTCGCTTCTATTGCAGCCTCCTCATGTTCCTTTCTAATTTTTTCTCGATATAGCTCCTGATCCTTTATAAATGCGAGGGTGGCCTGCTCGTCTTGGTATTTTTGTAAGTAGTGATATCCGCCAAGACCTAATACAAGAGCTACGAACGCAGTTAGGGCTTTTATTTCTGTCTTGCTCAAGGACGTCTTAGGCGGAGTGTCTTCAGATTCTCCACTTACCGATTTGCTAGAAGTTGCAAGAAATGCTATGCCGCAAAGTATTGCGAGGAGAATCATCTGAATGCAGAGGCGTTGAACATCTATTCCGCTCGAATAATTCGGTGGATCAAAGATAATTACATAGTGTCCCCCACGCCAGGGCGGGAATAGAAGCATTCCAAAGGCAATCAGAAGGCCCGACAGAACAATCGTTCGATGCTTTGGCTCCATTCTTTCACCTACTCCTGAACTGCCACTAACGAATCAATTGGTCTTGAAAGAATTTTATTTCGCTCGCCGGTCGTTTGTATCGGCGTGCTGCTTTGAGCAAAATTGCCATTCGTGCCCGTTTTGTAGCTATACTCGGTGACGGATCTGTCTCTATTTTCTCTACTTCCGCGCATGCGTCAGAATAGGCATGCAATGGAAAATCTGGCATGCTCTTTTCAAGATTGCCTAGATACTTTTTCGCTGTTGTCGGGTTGCGAGAAAAAATCTGGACGGCTTTATCGTACTCGTCACCTGCTAGCGCAAGTTTATTCCAGTTCAGGTAAAGATAGGCAATCTTCTGATGACATATGCCAAGTACATTGTCGTTCGGCGGGGAAGTAACCGTGTAAAGAGCAAGGCTCTTCTTGAGCGCTTCTAGCGCTTCATTGAAATGCCTGTCGGTGGTGAGGATTTCGCCGATAGCCAGATAGTCGCTTGCGCATGATGTAGCGCCTTTTCCTTCTTTTTCTTCTCTAATTGCTATAGCTTTGCGATAGAGCGCCTCTGCTTCCATTGTTTGATTTTGTGTCTTGTAAACGCTTGCTAGATTTTCTATGCTCCGCGCAATATAGATAAAGTTAGTACTACTGGAACTTTTCGCCTCTTTGATTCTTAATGCATTTTTGAGGTTCTCTTCTGCTTTGCCCAAGCAAACTTCTCTTGCTGCTTCGTCCGGCTCCATTAAACTTAGTTGGCTTGGTTGGTCGGCCACGCGACGGTAGCACTCGCCTAAGTTGTTATATAGCAGTGCCTTATATAGTTCATCGTTATCGTCTTTAACCTCGTGATCTAATGCCTGTTTGTAAAGTTTGACGGCGTGAGCGGTTTCGCCTCGTTCCCAGCAGCGTTTCGCCTGAGCTGCAAACGCTTCGGCCATAGAGTCGATGTCCGCCGCTCGCGCGGTTGGATAGAGCAACGTCGAAAGAATGATTGTTACTTGGAGTAAATATCCTTTTCTCAATTC
>Ga0075444_10000635_pt1 | contig 20948 bp, 19 predicted proteins | sample CoawatmetaG01DNA_FD_76836 | JGI IMG/M metagenome (GOLD analysis project Ga0075444, IMG submission 76836) | Marine microbial communities from the West Antarctic Peninsula - Coastal water metaG017-DNA | ecosystem: Environmental > Aquatic > Marine > Coastal | place: Atlantic Ocean: West Antarctic... | reverse complement strand
TTAATAAAAAAATATTATTTATGAATAGCATCTATTATCAAAGCAAAATAATGCAAGATAAGATTCTGAAAGATAGAATTATCGATCAATTTGATGATGTATTTGTCAGCTGCCGAATTTCTTCTATCAAATTGCCATTCAAAAGATCTCTTTTCCCAATCGGTGATAACCTTTGCGGCCCCATGGCGCTTGGTCGAATACTTTATAATTTAGAGAGAGCTGAAGGCAAATGTCAGATAGTAATAGAAGGTTTTGATTTATATCTAGAAAAGAAGTCTTATGGGTCATATTATCCCACACTCATAAGAAATGAAAATAACACTATAAGCGAACATTTATTAATTAAGAGTCTTTCTGATCATGATGCTCTATTTAACTTCTTATATTTAAAGTCTCTAGTAAAAGAAATAAACTTAATTGATTCCCTGGACATCAATAATATTTTAGATATGCAACCCTTGGAGTATTTAGAAAACTTATCTCATTCTAGGAATTCAAATTTATTGTAAATAAATTATGCAAGAATCAGAAGATTATATTATTCATAGTTCTCAATTTAATAAAATTGAGAAAGATTTATTAGAATTATACAAATCTTATAGAAACAAAGAAAAAATTGTTGCTCTATTAGAGTACTGGTTGTTTGCTATAAAGCATATAAAAGAAGTCTATGGTAATCAGGGTTTAAAAAAACTTACAGAAACTATAGAAACTAGTCCTTTGAGATATGCATTTTATTTTGAATTTAACTCAGTTATAAATTTGAATATGAAAAAAGGGCATTTAATTTTCTTAAGAATTATTCTATTTTTCTTTTCAAAATTAAAACTACCAGGAGCTTCAGGAGTGTCTATATTTAGCAAAATATTAAATAAGATCTCGTCCTGGGCAGCTAGGAGTCTTGTTAATAAAACATCTATAAGAAAAAAAGAAAAGTTAAATCAAATATTAAGAGATTACTTTCAAGATAATGATGCCTCTCTTTCTGAAGTTCTAAGCCAGCGCTTACCAGAAGTATTTTACTCAGACCCTATTAAGTCTAATCAAATATCAGATTTAGTACTTGAAGGGTCATCTCATAGTTTTATGGATTTTTTTGGATATGAAAAGTTTCTCTTATTAGATTGTTATATTCAAGTAGAAGGTTATCAGCATGGCGGCGGTTATGACTCTTTTCATCAGGATTACTATTCACTTTTTGAAAAAAATTTATGTGATAAATTTATTGGTTGGGGTTTTGCAGAAGAAAATATTAAACAAACTAGATATTCTGGTATTAAAGAGAAGAGGTCAATGCAAAACTTAGAAAGAGTAATTTGGATTGAAAGGCCTAAATACCCTAGATTAATGAAACCTATGAATAATGGACAATATATTCAACACAAGAGCTTAAAAGTTATTGAAACTATAGGCAGTGCGCTTAACCTATCTGGTATTGAATACTACAGTGCTACTTACCCTTCTAACCTTAAATCTAATGATTATAGAGATTGCAGAGGTCTCCATTTGAATAATCAAACTTTAAGAACTGAAAATGAATTAACTTCTAATGATATTTTAATTTTTGATAGTTCAGCTGCATCTTTAATTCATTTCTGTATAGAAAATAAATTAAAATTCTTCATCATAATAGACAGGGAGAGTAGTAATTTTTTTACTCCGAAGAAAGAAGAATGGTTTAACCTCTTAAGGAAGCATGGTTACGCGTTCTATGATGAAGAATCCTTAGAGTTATCTAAAGCAATTAAGAAGGCGTATAATCCAAGCACAATTTATCCTGAAGAAATATATAGATTTAATAAAGAAGTTTTTAAGGCGGGTTAATGGAAGGGATCATCCTCACCTTATTTCTTCTTTTAATAAGAATTAATATCAACTAGGCGTAAATAATTTCTTTAAAGAAGAATGCAAAACTTTTCTGTCAAAACCTTAATAAACTAGTATCTAAAAATGTGTGGAATAGCTGGCTTTATAGATACTAAAACCTCAAAGGAAGTTAGTATTAATAGACTAAATAAAATGCTTCAATCAATTGAGCATAGAGGTCCAGATGATTCGGGGGTGTTTTCAGATGGTCCAATTTATCTAGGCCACAACCGTTTAGCTATTATAGATCTATCTAAACACGGACATCAGCCTAAAATTTCTACCTCAGGTAGATATGTCTGCTCTTTTAATGGAGAGATTTATAACTATAAAATACTTAAAGTTGAATTAGAGAAAAAAGGATATTCTTTTCTTTCTAATTCAGACACGGAAGTTTTATTAACTCTTATTGAGGAGTACGGCTTCAATAAAGCTATAAAAAAGTGTATCGGTATGTTTGCAATAGCTTTATGGGATAAAAAAAAGAATGAAGTAAAATTGGCCAGAGACAGGTATGGCGAGAAGCCATTATATTATGGATGGCATGACGGTATATTTCTTTTTGGCTCTGAGTTAAAAGCGCTTGTAGCACACTCTTCTTTCTCAAAGGAAATTTGTAATGAAGCTCTGGGTATATATTTTAAATATAATTATATTAAGGCTCCTTATAGTATTTACAAAAATACCTATAAACTCGAACCAGGAAAAATTCTTACTCTAAATTTATCTTGTGGCTTAGTCCCTAAGGGTGAAGAGATAAGTAGTTATTGGTCTATAGATGAGATATCTGCAAAGGGAATCCGAGATCCTTATAAGGGTAATTTTAGAGACGCATCTATTGAGTTAGAATCAATCCTGGCTGATGCAGTAGGAATGCAGATGCAATCTGATGTTCCTTTGGGGGCTTTGCTTTCAGGAGGAGTTGATTCAAGCCTTATAGTTTCACTAATGCAAAATGCATCAGGAAAAAATATCAATACTTTCAGCATAGGATTTAAGGATAAAGAGTTTAATGAAGCAAACTATTCAAAAGCTATTGCATCTCATTTAGGCACTAACCATGAAGAACTTTACCTGGATAATAAATATATTTCAGAAACAGCACTATCTATGTCTTCAATATATGACGAGCCTTTTGGGGATGCTTCACAGGTTCCAACTTATTTAGTTTCCAAGTTAGCCAAACAGAGAGTCACAGTTTCTTTATCAGGCGATGGTGGAGATGAGATCTTTTGTGGATATTCTAAGTACTTGTTGGGACAAAATTTATCAAAAATCCCTTTTAGAAATTTTTTAGGTTATGTTCTAAAAGTAGTACCGAAAAAATTTACTCAAATAGTTTTGTCTCATTTAAGAGGGAAAAAAGAATTTGATGAATCTAGCATGGAATTTTTAATAAGTCTTTTGGACTGCAAAACATATATTGAACTCTCAGATACCCTTTCTTTGGATCGGAAAGCTTCTGAATATTTTAAAAACGATACTAAAAATAAATTAATTCTTGATTCACCTTATTCAGAAATAAACAATAATATTTTACAATCTATGATGTATATAGATAGAAAGGGTTATTTACCAGATGACATACTCGTGAAGGTTGATAGAGCATCTATGGCTGTAAGTCTAGAGAACAGAGTTCCTTTCTTGGACCATAGGATTGTTGAATTTGCTTCTTCATTACCCTTAGGTTTTATAAATGGGCAAGGTATACAGAAAAGAATTCTAAAGGATATTCTATATCGCCATGTTCCAAAGGCTTTAGTAGATAGGCCAAAATCTGGATTTAGCCCACCTATAGCGCAATGGTTAAGATCTGACTTAAAAGAATGGTCTGAAAGCTTACTTAATCAAAGTCAAAATGCTTCTATTGATATAGTGTCTGCTAGGCATTTGTATGAAGAGCACCTTACGGGTTTTAGGGATAATTCTATTCTTCTTTGGAAGATTCTGATGTTTCTTGATTGGGAAAGAAAATGGATATAGATTCCAACGAAATAATTGTTTATACATGCCTAACGGGCGATTATGAAACTCCAGTCCCTCAATTAAATTTTGAAAAAGGGATATCTTATTTATTTTTTACTGATAATAAAGATTTAGTTCCTAAGGGTTGGAAGTTTATGCCTATTGAAGGCTTAGATGGCCTAACTAATAAAGACAAGAATAGATTTATCAAAATTAACCCAGAAAAATTTTTGTCAAATCATAAAGTTAATATTTACATAGATGCGAATATAGAAATTAAAAAAAATATTTCTTCATTAATAAATTCTTTAGATCTTAAGAAAAATTCAATTTTTATGTATGAACATTCTTCTAGAGATTGTATCTATAAAGAAGCAGAAGCTGTTGTTTCTCAAGGTTTAGCATCTTTTTTTGATACTAAAAAACAAATTGCAAAGTATAAAGAAGAAAATCTACCTAGTAATTTCGGTTTGTTTGAAGCAAATGTAATCATTAGGAGTAATGTGCCAGAACAAAAAGAACTTATGGAATTTTGGTGGAAAGAATACTTTGTTGGTTCTAAGAGAGACCAAATTTCTCTTATCTATTCCTCCTACAAAAAAAATATACCCATAAAGTCAATTGGGGTAGCAAAAATAAAAAAAAATAAACAAAAAGATCTTATAGTAGATAAAGATTATTTTGCTTTAGATATTTCCAAGAGAGTAAGAGAAGAAGGTGTTCTCAAGTATACTTACATCCTCTTAAATAGAATTCTTTTAATGATCTTCAAGATCTAAGATTTATATAAAGGAATAGGAATAGGAATATGAATATGAATTTAATCAAGTTTTTAAAAAAAGCTAAGCCATATTACTTTCTTAATTTTATTAAGAATTTTTTAAATTTTAATAAATTATCTCGAATCAGGTCTTGGATGAGAAAAGTTTATGTTGAAGAACTATATGAAATATCTTAGATGAAAAAAACTTTAGTAGTTGATTATAATTTTGGAAAAGATAATAAAATAGAAAATCCCTTAGCTCTTTTTCCTTCTTTTAATTACCAGCCAAGTTGGGCACTTAAATTTAAAGATCATACAAAACAACACCATGCAATTGTTAAAATAAAAGAAGATTTAGCTTCTTTCTTTTCCAGAGAAGTATACAGCCCGGCTTTGGGCTACAAGACTTTTGCTTGCGAAAGACTTTTTCTTAATTACGGAACTTTAATAATATATGTCCTATCAGATAGACTTTTGAGATTAAACAAATTGGCAGCAGAACATCAATTAAAAGATCTTTGTGTTCCGAAAGTTAATTTTAAATACAATAGAGAGTGGACTTTTGGTTACCTCTACTACAAAAAAGTTGAAAATGACCCTATTTATAACCAATGGATTATAAATAGCTTGCTGCCAGAACTAGAAAGAAGAGACTCCAGTGAATATTGTGAGTTACCTAAAAAAGACTACTCAGAATTCTACAAGGTTAAAGAAAATTTTTTATTTAGAATATCTAGAAATATTAAAGAGGGTACTTTTTTATTAAAATTAAGAAAATATTTATTAGATTTATTTCCAAGATTAATCCTTAAATGCTCTCTAGCTTTTAATGCTATCCCTATAGATGGCAAGAATGTAGTTTTCTTGTCTATGAAGAAACACTTAAGTACATTCTTCTGGCCATTTGGAAATTTAGCCCCACTAGAAGCCATTGAATTTAAAGTTCTTCCATCAAAGAAGGATACTAAAATTACTAGAGAAGATTTTTTACAACATAGAAAATATGTAGCTAAAACCTTTAAAGGTTTATTAATAGATTGTCAGGGTAAAATAAATTTACCAGACTCTTCTTTTGACTCATTGGTAGACATACTCACTGAGCATCTACCGATTTTTACTACTGAACAGGCAGAAGTTTATTGCGAGAAATACCTTAAAGAGTTTAAAAAATATAAAGGATCATTTTTTATTGCTGACGGCACTGGTGCTAATACTCTTAAATCTCTAAGAATGTTTGCCTGCAGAGAGTTATCAATACCAGTTTTAGGGACGCAACATAGTGGATGGGGAGGGTACCTGGAGAATGGCCCTTTGGTTAGCGAGGTTCTTTCTGAAGGAGCCGATGACTATGTAACTTATGGCTGGAAGAATAAGACCCCTGGAGAGGCTACTTGGATTAATGAAGCTATAAGCCTTCCTGGCCCTATGTTATCAGAACTTGAAAAGCTTTCTGGAAAGAGTCGTTTTTTAACTACTTCTAATAATAGGGTATTAATATCTTTAGGTTTTTTATACAGGTTTCCTGCCATATATAATAGTTTTCTAAGATTAGATACGCTTAATGAATATGTTTCGATTTTAGAGGAAGTATTTTCTTCACTTTCTCAAGCAGGCTGGAACATAACCCTGTCGTTATATAATTCTGAGGTAGAAAAATTCTTTGATTCAAAAATTAAAGAGTGGCAACAGAATAAAAAATTTAACATAGATTTTCTGCCTGATAATAATATTAAACTAAGAGACTATATGCAGTTAGATACTTTTGATTCCATATATGACGCAATTATATGGGATATGCCAGCGGGAGGGTTTTCTGAAAGCATTGCTCTAGGTAAGAAGACATTTTCTCTATTTAATGAAGATATAATCAAATGTACTGAAGCCTCTAAACCCTTTATAAAGAACTTGAAAGAACAGGGCATCTTTTTTTCAGATGGCTCAGAAATTTCTGAAAGTTTAAATAATATGAAGATTAAGCCCGATTGGTATTTAGAAGAGAAAAGAATTGAATCTATCACCCAGTTTAAAGAACAATATTTCAAAACAAGTAATTCTTGGGAGCAAGAGTGGAAAATATTCTTGAAAGAATACTCAATACAAAATAGTAATATTTAAACTAAATATATAAATATTTTAATTCCTATATGATTTTATAAGATGAGTTAGAATTGTTTTTTTATACAAATTTATATTTATGAAAATAATTGCTGAAATAGGCTGGAATCACATGGGGAATATTTCTTTAGCAGAAGAAATGATTGCTGCGGCATCTGAATCTGGAGCGAATGTTGTAAAATTTCAATATTGGAATCCTGAATATTTAAAGGAAGGTGCCTGGGATAATGATGGAAGAAGAGAGATTTATAATAAAGCAGCGCTAAATGAAGAAAAAATACTTGGTTTAGTAGAGCTCTCTAATAAATATAATTGTGAATTTTTAATAAGCGTTTTTGGTACTATTGGGGCTAAACTAATCTATGAGTTAGGTCAAGAATCTATAAAAATACCCTCTCATGAAACTACAAATTTAAAATTAATAGATTTTTGTAGTAAAAATTTTTCCCAAATTTACTTTTCTGCAGGAGCTTCTCTAGAAAGTGAAATCTTAAGTGCTGTGGAAGTTTTAAAATCTGGAACAGCTTCATTTAATTTAATGCATTGCGTATCCTCTTATCCATGCCCCACTGAAAAGACAAACTTAGCAAGAATAGGATGGTTGGCCTCCCTATCTAAAGAAGTCGGATTCAGTGACCACACTAAAAGCACAATAATCCCTGCTATTTCTGTAGCCTACGGAGCCACTGTTATAGAAAAACATTTTACAACAGATAACAATTTACCTGGAAGAGATAATGAAAATGCTTTAGAACCAAAAGAATTTAAAGAAATGGTAATAAATATCAAAGATGCTATTTCTTCCTTAACTAATTTAGGTAATGACTACCAAGATATTGAAGCTGATACTGTTCAGAACTATCGAGGAAGGTGGGAGCCGCATGACTATGAAAATTAATAATCAAAATGAGAAGGTAACTGTCGTAATAAGAGCAAAGAATGAAGAGAGATGGATAGGTCATTGCATCCAGTCTGTATTGGACCACTTGGATACACCAGAAATAATTATTATAGATAATAATTCAACTGACAGAACAATAGAAATAGCAAGACACTTCCAGCAGGACCCTGAAACATCAAATGAAGGTAATTATACCGATCTTAGGATATTGAATATTAATGATTATTCTCCGGGTAGGTCTCTAAATCTTGGAGCCAGAGAAGCAAAATATGAGAATTTTTTAGTTATCTCTAGTCACTGTGTCCTAAATAAATTTAATTTAGGTAAACACTTAAAAGATTTAGAGACCTACATCACAGTCTTTGGAAATCAGATACCTATTTACGAAGGAAAGAAGATCACCAAAAGGTATCTTTGGAAGCACTTTGAAGACACGGAAATTATAGACATGTATTCAGAAATGGAGGGAAGATATTTTTTCCATAATGCTTTGTCCTTTTTTAAGACAAAGACTTTATTAGATAACCCTTTTGATGAAAATCTGGTTGGAAAAGAAGATAGGTATTGGGTAGCTAAGATGATCTCAAACTCTCATCAAACATTATATGATCCTATTATGGAAGTTGATCATCACTACACTTCTAACGGAAATACTTGGAAGGGCATTGGTTAAATTGAATATCTTAGGAATAACTCTTGCAAGAGGCGGATCAAAGGGAATAAAGAAAAAAAATATTAAGGATTTGTTGGGAAAACCATTGATACAATATACTATTGATGAAGCATTAAAATCTCAATACTTAGACCAATATATAGTATCTACAGATGACGCAGAAATAGCTAAAGTTTCTGAAGCTTTGGGTGCAGAAGTTCCTTTTCTAAGACCCTCTGAGCTCTCTGCTGATCAGTCCAGTTCTGCTTCAGCTTTAAAACATGCAGTTTCCTTTATGGAAGAAAGAGAATCTAAGAAATATGATTATATTGTAGAGCTGATGTGTACCAATCCTTTAAAAGTTACTTTGGATATAGATAACTGCATTAAGAAGATAATTGAAACTAATGCGGATTCAGTTATTGCTGTTCATGAACTAGAGGATCACCACCCCGCAAGAATAAAGATGATCATCGAAGATAAAATAGAAGATTTTATTCCTGAACCAAACGAAGCAAGAAGACAAGACTTGAAACCTAAAGCATACATAAGAAGTGGCTCAATTTATTGCATGAAAAGGAGTTATTTAATGGAATCTAATTTGCGCTATGGAGGTTCTAATAGTAGACCATATATTCTTCCTGGAGATCGAGCTGTGAATATAGATACAGAGATGGATTTCATGATTTGCGAGCAAATCATGTCCCAGAATAATTTAAATTAGAATCTAATGGACTCTAGATTATTAGTAATAACGCCCGTTGATCATATAAATGGCATTAAAGAGATTTTGGAGTCTTTCTCAAATGTTACCTATTTAGAAGATCCTTCCCTTGAAGAAGTTGTTGAGATTATAGGTTCATATGAAGCAATCTTTACAAATCCAAATAAATCAAAAGTCTTTATAGGCAAGGATTTAATGGATGCAGGAATAAATCTGAAATGTATTTGTACCGCTTCCACTGGCACTAATCATATTGATAAAGACTATGCATACCAAAAAGACCTTCCTGTAATATCATTAACTGAAGAAAGAGAGGTAATAAATAAAATTAGCTCTACCGCCGAGCTTGCCTTCGCATTAACAATGTCATCTGTGAGAAAACTTGTAGCAAGTCATATTGGTGCTTTAAAAGGAGAATGGGATTACAGTAAATTTATTGGAAGACAAATGGACTCTCTCACTATAGGGGTGGTCGGTTACGGAAGGCTAGGTAAGTTTTACGCAAGTTTTTTTAAACCTTTTGGTTCTAAAGTTATCGTTTATGATCCCTACAAGAAAGTGGTTGATTTTCAGCAAATTGAAACTCTTCAAGAGCTAGTTGAGTTATCAGATGTTATTTCTTTGCATGTTCATGTAAATAAAGAAACTACTAACTTAATAAATTCTGATCTTTTAAAATTTGCTAAGAAAAATCTACATATCATCAATACTTCTAGGGGTGAGATAGTAAATGAGAAAGACATGGTTTTCTTTTTAAAAGAAAATGAAGAATCAAGAATTGCTTCGGATGTTCTCAGTGATGAAATAAGAAATAAAAAATCTAGTGTCTTATTAGATTACTCAAGAGTAAGTAATCAAGTTTTATTAACTCAGCATATTGGTGGTATGACTCAGGAGGCTCAAGAAATAGCATATGGGCATGCCGCAAGATTGTTAAAGAAATATTTTAAACAAGGTAAAACGGATTGTGAAAATGAATAAAGAAACAAATGAAATAGAACAGGCTTTAAATTTTATAGAATCTACTGAACTGGGCACGAAAATGTCACCCTTGTGGGAAGATATGTCAAAAGATTTTTCTTTTGAAAAAGATTCAGGTTTAAGAGATTACTCTATTAACAGCGAATACAGTTTTGAAAAAATTTCTAAATTCTATAATTATTCTAAAAAAATAGAATTACTCTCATTTTTATGGAAAAGAGTAAGTGGCAAGTTGCTCTCAATTATTCTTAGTGTAGAACGCTTTTTCACTTCACTGGTTAGCAAGTTAGTTCTAGGAGACTTTGGCGCTGCGAGAAGGTTCTCTTTTCATATTTACCCTTTAGATGCCTATAAGAAACATCAAGAAAAATCTAATCTCCTTATCGAATATGAACTTTATAATTCTAAGAATAATATCTTCTTTTCTCATAATAATTATAAAGCTTTTAGCTATTTTTATGACTTAAAAAAGCATATTAATCTAAATGAAGGGATCCAAAATATTTTAGAAATAGGATCTGGGATGTTTAATTTTGGAACAATAATTTCTAAGAACTTAGCATCTTTTAACTATTATTGTATAGATTTACCTGATGTAGCTCTTAGGGGGTATTTGTCAGCGAAAGAAAGTATTGACGATGATGTTGAAGTTTATCTGCCTCATCAGCTTAAAGAGTTCAAGAATTCTTCAGGTAACAAAAAAATTATTTTTTTAATACCCAGTCAATTAGATGATTTAGATATAAAAATTGATTTGGCAATAAATCATGAAAGTTTTTCAGAAATGCATATAGAAACGGTAAATGAGTATTTAATTAAATTAGAAGATAAAATGACTAGTAGATCTATTTTGTTCTTAGTTAATAGATTTTCAAGACTTCAGAGCTACCAGGACAACAGCTCAGATTACACTAACTTTTATGATTATAACTTAGGAAAGTTTGACCAAGTTTATGAAAATATAGAGGTATTAAGATCGTATATTCCAGTTCAAAAAAATTATCCTAATGTCTTTTACATAGGCCGCAAGCTATAACTTGTAGTATTTATCTTAAAGAAGTGATGAATAAAGTCTTAGATAGTTTTTTAATAAATTATTTCTTTATTTTTATACTTTCTCTTTTAGGAATTTTATTATTGATGGTTTTCAGCAATGAAGGCATTTCAAATGATGCACTTAACTATTTCGGACTTTTTGAGAGACTTAGTTATTCTAGTTTCAGCGAATCTTTGTCTAGAGAAATAACCGAACCAGGCTACCTTTATATAGCTTGGACTTTATCCAAAATATTTTCTCCTGTTACAGTTTTTTTTATTGTTGGATTAGTTCCTTTATTGTACAAAATATCCTTATTAAGAAAGCTAGACTATGGAATGTTGGCTGTTTTGTTTTACTTTTTTCTTTTCTTACCTATACAAGAAGCTAATCAGATTAGAGGTGCATTAACATCTTGTTTTATTTTGTATGTTTTGCTGTCTAGTCCAAAAAATGCACGGACTTATATTTATTTAGCTTTCTTAGCCTCTTTATTTCATTTTTCTGGAGTAATAATCTTAACATTTTATGTTTTAAGAAAATTCGATTCTAATATTCCTTCAATATTAGCAGTCATAATTTTTTCTTTTATTTGGAATTGGCTCATCGGCAATATAGGCTTCCTTTCTTTTCTAACACACCAAATGTCTGGTGAAGAACTAGGTGTAACATTTACTAGCCCTGTGTTCTTACTTCAATTATCTATAGTAATTGCATGTAGTCTATCTTATAAAGAATTTAGTTATATTCAAAAAAAAGGATTTCATTTAATCTTGTTAGGGGTTCTTGTTTATATCTTTTTTGCAGATTCACCTGTATTGGCACATAGAATTCGAGAATTGTCTTTATTGGGCCTTTTCCCAATTTTATTTTCTAGATTAAATTCTTCCTATTCTTATCTATATATTCTTTGCGCTGCTTTTCTTATTGCTGCATACACTGCATATGCGTCATATAAAGAAGTTTTGTTTTATTTCTTAATTCCTAGTTAATTTCTTAATTCAGGCTTTTATGTCTACTTATTTACCTTTCCAATTATAAAATAATCTATTTTATTCTCTGATTTAAATAAGACATCTATGCCAAAGAAATTAAACATTTCATCCATGCTGCTGAGATTAAAAACATGATGATGTAGACCTCGATTCTTAAAATTATTTAATGATCTTTCTTTAAAATCAGAAAAATTTCCTGCCAGAGGATCCTTTGAGAGGTCATGATATTTTAGAATTTCCTCTAAAGATGAAAGATCATCCTCCCCAATGTCATTATTATATTTTTCTAAAATTACTTCAAATGGAGTAAAGGGTCTTTTCCAGTCAAAGTTACTCTCTTTTTTTGGAAGAACTAATAGAATATGGCCATTATTTCTTGTCATTCTTTTCCACTCTTCTAATCCCTTTAAAGGGTTAGCCGAATGTTCAAGGCAGTTGTTTGAAATAACAAAATCATAAGAGTCAGAATTTATTTTATCTAAGTTAGTGGTCTCACCGATTATTTGAGCTGCATATTTATTTTTATATAATTCAATTTTTTCACCTTCATTTATTTGACCTTCCCAAATAGTTTCATTTGAAAAATTCAGAACATCTAAGGTTTCAATATATTCATAAATCGGCAATACATATCTAAAATTGTCACTTGGCCCACCTATTTCTATTCCCTCTTTATTATTAAATATGCTTTCTAGTAACTTTTTATTCAGCTTAGGCTTTAAAGGTAGCCTAAGAGATTGCACAAAGATTAATAAAAAGTTTGGACATGTTTTTTTTAATAAAGTTTTAAGATAAATGAGCATAAGTTTATTTAAGTTTTTTAATATAAAATGGAAGTATACATAATCTTAATGGAGCTAGATATATGAAAGCTGTAATTTTAGCTGGCGGATTCGGAACAAGGTTAAGCGAAGAAACATATGATAAACCCAAGCCTATGGTTGAGGTTGGGGGAATGCCAATACTTTGGCACATAATGAAGATTTACTCTTCTCATGGAATAAATGAATTCATAATCTGTTTGGGCTATAAAGGGTATTCGATAAAAGAATACTTCTCTAATTATTTTTTACATAGGTCAGATGTAACAATAGACCTAAAGGATAACTCTTTAGAAGTGCATGAAGCCAAGGCAGAGCCCTGGAAGGTAACACTTGTTGAAACTGGAGCTCTTACTCAGACTGGCGGCCGCTTAAAAAGAGTTGCTCCTTACCTGGGAGATGAAGATTTTTGTTTTACTTATGGAGATGGAGTTACTGATTTAAATATTGCGGAAACGATAGAATTCCATAACTCTAATAATAAGTTAGCAACTATTACAGCTGTCCAGCCTGAAGGTAGATTTGGATCTCTTAAGATTGATGCCGATAAGACGGTTAATGAGTTTATAGAAAAACCTAGTGGTGATGGAGGTTGGGTTAGCGGAGGCTTTTTTATCCTTTCGCCAAAAGTCTTAAATTATATTTCTGGAGATGAAATTAAATGGGAAGAAGAACCCTTAAGAAATCTAGCTAAGGAGAAACAATTATCAGCCTTTAAGCATCCTGGTTTTTGGAGGCCGATGGATACCTTGAGAGATAAAACTTATCTAGAGTCTTTATGGCAAGAAAATAAAGCACCTTGGAAATCCTGGTAATGAATGCGTTTAATAGTATATACAAAGGTAAGAGAGTCTTTATTACAGGTCATAATGGCTTCAAAGGAAGTTGGCTTACTTTATGGCTAAAATTGCTTGGAGCCAGAGTATATGGATTCTCATTACCTAATAATGATATTGATAGTCACTGGAACTCTCTTAATTATCCAATAGAAAGTGATTTTGAAGGAGATATCCTAGATTCTTACTTATTAGATAAGATGATCAAAGAGGCCGATCCTCATATCATATTTCACTTAGCTGCTCAGCCTTTAGTCAGAAAATCTTACGAAGAACCCTTTAGTACCTGGGAGACCAATATAATGGGCACTATAAATTTATTAGAATCTTCAAGAAACCTTGATAATTTAGAAGCTATTCTTGTGGTAACTTCAGACAAATGCTATCTCAATGAAGATAATAAAAAGATTTTTAATGAGTTGGACTCTATGGGTGGCCATGATCCATATAGTGCTTCAAAAGCAGCTGTTGAAATACTTACTTCAAGTTATAGAAAATCATTTTTTAATTTAAAAGATTCACCATTACTTGCTTCAGCAAGGGCTGGTAATGTCATAGGTGGAGGGGATTGGGCTGAGGATAGAATAATTCCAGATATTTTTAGAAGTGTACAAAGCGAAACAATTTTGAAAATAAGAAATCCTAGAGCAACAAGGCCTTGGCAACATGTATTGGACTGCATTTCAGGGTATCTCTTATTAGGTGAGAAGCTTTTAGGAAATGAAAAGAAATTTGCAGATGCCTGGAACTTCGGACCCAATCAAGGTGATGAGAGGGAGGTAGAAACACTCTTATTTACCTTAAAAACTCATTTAGCTCACTTAGATTGGGTTTCAGAAACTTCATCGAAGGTCCATGAAGCTTCTTTTCTTCAGTTAGATAGTTCTAAGGCTAAAAGAGAACTTTTATGGCAACAAGTATGGTCTTTTGAAGAATCTATAAAATATTGTGCTAAGTGGTACCAATCTTTTTTAGAAGATAAAAGCTTATTAAGTGAAGGTCAAATTCTTGAATATGTGAGTGCCGCAAAAAAAATAGATACAGACTGGGCTGGTTAAATGGATATTAAAGAATTACCAATAGAAGGTGCTTTATTAATCAATTCAACTCCACATAAAGATAATAGAGGAAGATTCTCTAGGATTTACTGTAATGATGAGCTTGCTAGTTTCATGGGTGATAAAAATATAGTTCAAGTTAATTTATCAGAAAATTTTGTAAAAGGTTCTGTCAGAGGAATGCATTATCAAAAAAAACCAAAACAAGAAATAAAGTTTATTAAATGCCTTAAGGGAAGTGTCTTTGATGTGATGATAGATTTAAGAAATGATTCTGTAAGTTTCTTGCAATGGTTTGGTATTGAATTAAATGAGACGGATAATAATACTTTAATGGTACCTGAGGGATGTGCGCATGGGTTCCAAGTTTTAGAACAGAATTCTAATTTACTTTATTTTCATAGTGAGTTTTATGACCCTTCTTATGAAGATGGTATTCTTTATAATGACCCTACTATAAAAGTTAAATGGCCGCTTCCAACTTCTGTCATTTCTAAAAAAGATCTTTCATATAATTTTATAGGAAATAATTTTCAAGGAGCATAAATGAATATTTGTAGACACTGCGAAGAAGAATTAATCAATGAATTAATAGATCTTGGCCACGCCCCACCTTCGAATAATTATCTTTCAAAAGATTTATTACTCTCTGCTGAAACCTACTTCCCGTTAAAATTATTAATTTGTCATTCTTGCTGGCTGGTGCAGACAGTAGATTACAATGATGCTGATAATTTATTTAAATCAGATTATGCCTACTTTTCTTCAACATCAAAAAGTTGGCTGCAGCATTCTTATGAGTATTCTAAGAAAATCATTGATTATCTAGATTTAGATGGAATGAGTTTTGTTGTAGAAATTGCTTCAAATGATGGATATTTACTAAAGAATTTTTTAGAAAATAAAATACCCTGTTTAGGCATTGAGCCTACTGAGAGTACTGCTCTAGCAGCAGAAGAACAAGGAATTGAAGTACTAAAAGAATTTTTTACCCTTGAATTATCAAAGGAGTTAGCTAACAAGAAGAAAGCTGATTTAATCATAGGAAATAATGTTTATGCTCATGTTCCTGATATAAATGATTTTACTTTAGGAATGAAGAAGCTCTTAAGTGCTGAGGGAGTTATAACTTTAGAATTTCCTCACCTTAAAGAATTAATTGTAAATAAACAATTTGATACAATTTATCATGAGCATTTTTCTTATCTATCTCTTTCTACGGTAGATTTAATTTTTCAGAGTGCCGACTTGAAGATTATTAATGTTGAAAAAATTTCAACTCACGGAGGAAGCTTAAGGGTTTATGGAGCTCACAAATCATCATCTAGAGATATTAACCCTAGCGTTGTAAAGGTTTTAGAAGAAGAGAGTGAGTTAGGAATGCAAAGTCTAGATTTTTATCAATCTTTTCAACAGGAATCTGAAACTATTAGAGATGAATTTCTTTCTTTTTTATTGGATTGTAAAAAAAGTGGACTTACTGTTGCGGCTTATGGAGCTGCAGCAAAAGGGAATACTCTTCTTAATTATGCAGGTGTAAAAAATAACTTGATTGATTTTGTATGTGATGCTGCTCCCTCAAAACAAGATAAATTCCTACCTGGATCTCATATCCCAATTTTGAAACCCTCACAATTAGAATCCATTGAGTCTTTAGACTACTTAATAATATTTCCTTGGAATATATCGTCTGAAATTATTGAAAGCCTTGAATTCCTAAGAAATAGAGGAGTAAAGTTTGTTACAGCAATCCCGAGTTTAACAATTTTGTAATGAAAATCTTAATAACAGGAGCTTCTGGTTTCTTTGGAAGAGAGCTTTTACATCACATTGATTCTAGTAATAGCGAAGTACATATATTAAGTAATATTCAAGAGATATCTCATACTAATTTTATTAATCACAAACTTAATATTCATTCTCAAGAAGAAACAGATTCTATTATGAGACTTGTAAAGCCCTCGCATCTGGTCCACTTAGCTTGGTACGCAAAACCCCCAGAATTCTGGCATTCTAAAGAAAATTTAAAATGGCTAGATAGTTCTTTATACCTATTTAAATCTTTTATATCAAATGGAGGGAGCCATGCAATAGTTGCAGGGACTTGTGCGGAATACGGCCCTGAAACAAGTAATTTTTATGAAAGAAATAAGGATCTTTCACCTCAAACTCTTTATGGAAAAACTAAACTAAGATTAAACGAAGAGCTTTTCTCTTTATCAAAAGAATATGGGGTTTCTTTGGCATGGATGAGATTATTTTTTCCTTACGGACGAGGTGAAAATCCAAAAAAATTTTTAAGCTCAATAGTTAATAATTTAATAAGAAATGAAATAGCAGTGTGCAATAACTCAAATTTAATAAGAGACTATATCCATATTAGCGATGTTGCTCGAGCATGTATTAGATTGCTCGAAGAAAATTTTCACGGTGTTGTAAATATAGGAACAGGCCAAGGATCAAACTTAGGAAATATGGCTAAGTCTATAGCAAAAAATCTTTGCAAAGAAAATAACTTGGTATTAAAAAATTTAGATAATTCCCTAAAAGAGAATGCAATAATTGCAAATGTAGATGTCTTGAGATCTTTAGATTGGAAACCTGAGATTAGTTTAGATTTTGGTATTCAAGATTTAATTTCTTCTATCAAATGAAATCTTTAAATAATCTTAAAATTGGTTATCTGCCTTGTAGTTATTTAGTCGATAGACCGGATGACAGGAGGAGGTTTTATTACTTTGCAAAAGAAGATCAAATAAAATTTGAATTATTTGATAGTAAATCTAAATACGATTTAGTGGTACTTACTCAAAATTCAGATATTGGCTTGTTGCCTTCTCTTAAAGAAAATAATACTAAAGTTGTTTATGACTGTATTGATTCATATATTTCCGACGAGTTATCTTTTAAAGGCAGATTAAGAGGTTTAGCTAAGTTTTTAAATAGAGACACAAAAAAGTTGTACTTGAATTATGCCAAAACCTTAAGAAGAAAATTATCAGAATTTGATGCAATTATATGCGCTTCCGAAGAACAGAGACTGAAACTCTTGGATTATTCGAATAACGTCCATGCTATTCCAGATATGCTAAATGATGGCCATATTGAAACAAAAAGGAATTATGATACTGCACTTGATATTAAGATTGTTTGGGAGGGGTTGGGTACAAATGCTTTTCATCTGCGTATTCTAAAAAAGGTACTACATTCGTTGTCTAACAAATATAATCTTGAGTTGCATCTTGTAACTGATCCTTTTTATTTCAAACATATGAATAGGTTTAATAGAAGATCAACACTAGATGAGGTACAGGATATATGCAATGAGGTTTTTTTACATAAATGGGAAAAAGATACTTTCTCTAAAATAATTATAGATTGTGATTTAGCTATTATTCCTTTAAATAATAAAAATGCATTAGCCTTTGGAAAACCTGAAAATAAACTAATCTCACTCTGGAAAATGGGAATGCCTGTTATTACAACAAATACAGATTCTTATAAAAGGGTAATGAAAGAAGCAAAAATTGATCTTCATTGTAACGACGAAGCTGATTGGGTCAGAAATATAAATAGTCTAATAGAAAGCAAGGACCTAAGACAAAAAGTAGCAAAGCGAGGCTTAGAATATTCTGAGGAGCACTACTCTAAAGATGTAGTTTTAGGTAGATGGCGCCAATTATTCAGTTCATTAATTTAGATAATAAGACTTGGGCAGAAGTAATATAAATGGTTAGCTTAGATATAGTTATTGTAAATTGGAATAGCGGTTCTTATTTAAAAGAATGTCTTGTATCAATTATAGAAGCAGATACATCATCTTTAAATAATATCTTTGTTGTAGATAATAACTCGGAAGATGAGTCTCTTGTAGGTCTTCCTTCAAATGATCTTATCAAGATAAAATGTAAAGACTCAAATTTAGGTTTTGCCAAGGGTTGCAATTATGGAGCATCTTTTTCTAGTACTGATTTTATATTATTTCTTAATCCAGATACTAAACTTTATAAGAATACCCTTCAGGGTTCATTAGATTTTATGAATATAAATAAAGACATAGGGATACTTGGTGTTCAATTATTGAATGATAATAGTGAGATTACAAAGAGTTGTTCAAGATTTTGTTCTTTATCGAGGACGGCTTCTCATTCCTTAGGTATTACAAAGTTTTTTCCTACATTAGGTATGCCTATGGAAGAATGGGACCACAAAGAATCAAGAGAAGTTGATCAAGTCATAGGTGCATATTTTTTTATGAGAAATGATTTATTTAAAAAACTTAAAGGATTTGATGAAAGGTTCTTTGTTTTTTATGAGGAGATGGATTTTGCTTTTAGAGCTAAACAATTTGGTTGGAAGAGTTATTTTAACTCTGATTTAAAAAGCTATCATGTTGGAGGTGGCACAACTGATTCTATAAAAGCAACCCGACTTTTCTATTCCCTAAAAAGCAGAATTCAGTATTCATTTAAAAATTTTAATAAGGTATCTGCAATTATTGCTCTTTTAATGATCCTAACAACTGAGTTTTGTATCAGACTGGTATTCTTATCTCTATTTAAAAAGTCTATACAAAACTTTAGAGAAACTTTTGAAGCATACCGAAGCTTGATAAGCTGGCTTACCATGAAAGTGATAAGCAAAATTACTACTAAATAGAAGATTATGTGTGGAATAGCAGGTTTTTACTCTTCTAAGGCACTACCAAAAGAATTCTATATTGAGTCTCTGGAAGGTATGGGAAAGGTTATAGAGCACAGGGGGCCTGATAGGGGAGACATTTGGTTTGATGTTGACTCGCAAGTTGGATTTGCTCATAGGCGATTATCAATTTTAGATCTATCAGATTCTGGCAATCAGCCTATGCATTCAAACTGCGGTAGATTTATAATAATCTTTAATGGGGAAATCTATAATCATATGGCATTAAGGGACGAGATTAACCTAGATAAAAGAAATCATAAATGGAACGGTTCTTCTGATACAGAAACCCTTCTGGTTGGTATAACCATATGGGGTGTAAAAGAAACTTTAATAAAATCTAGAGGAATGTTTGCCTTTTCTCTTTGGGATAAAAAATCAAAAAATTTAATCCTAGGAAGGGATAGGATGGGAGAAAAGCCATTATATTATGGATGGAATAATGAATTTTTTTTATTTGGATCAGAATTAAAATCCCTTAAATCCCATCCAGGATTTGATGGTGAGATAGACAAAGAATCTCTTTCTTTATTTCTTAAGTACAGCTATGTCCCTTGTCCAAAATCAATATATAAAGATATAAATAAATTAGAACAAGGAACTTTCTTAACCCTTTCACTTGAATCTAAAACTATAGAGGTGGAAGAGTTCTGGTCTCTGAAAAAAAATATAAATGGATTACAAAATACTATTTCACGCTCTTCTTCAAAGGCTTTAGTAAAAGACTTAGATATAATATTAAATACAGCTGTAGAAGAACAAATGATTTCAGACGTACCTTTAGGGGCTTTTTTATCAGGAGGCATTGACTCATCGGTTATTGTTTCTTTAATGCAATCTCAGTCGATCAAACCAGTTAAAACTTTTACGATAGGTTTTTCTGAAAAGGATTATGATGAAAGTATTTATGCTTCTGAAACAGCTAAATACTTAGGAACTGAACATACAGATTTACAGGTCACTTCAAAAGAGTTGCTCTCCGTAGTTCCTAAATTAGCTCAAATATATGATGAGCCATTTGCTGATTCATCGCAAATACCAACTTATCTTCTGTCTAAGTTGGCCTCAGAAGATGTAAAAGTTTCTTTATCTGGAGATGGAGGAGATGAAATTTTTTCAGGTTACAATCGGTATAGGTTCGCTTCAAATATTTGGCCTAAAATCTCAATTATCCCAATCCAGCTTAGAAAAAAGATTGCTAAAGGCTTAACGAGTAAGACCCCAAAAGAACTTGAAAAAATTTCTAGCTTCATTCCATTATTTAAAGATAATTACAATAACCTTAGCCAAAAATTATCAAAAGCCGCTAAAGTCTTAGGCTCCAAAAATATTGAAGATTATTATGATAATTTAGTCTCACAAATTGATGATCCATCTTATTTAATCAAAGGCAATAAAATTAAATATAAACACGATAATAAATTCTTAGACGATAAAGATAAACTCTCCCTAACAGAGAGTCTTATGTTACAAGATTCAATAACTTATCTACCCGATGATATTTTAGTAAAATTAGATCGTGCTGCTATGAGCG
>Ga0075444_10000632_pt1 | contig 20971 bp, 17 predicted proteins | sample CoawatmetaG01DNA_FD_76836 | JGI IMG/M metagenome (GOLD analysis project Ga0075444, IMG submission 76836) | Marine microbial communities from the West Antarctic Peninsula - Coastal water metaG017-DNA | ecosystem: Environmental > Aquatic > Marine > Coastal | place: Atlantic Ocean: West Antarctic... | reverse complement strand
TTCGAAGGCCATCACTGCTGAGTGTTTTTGCCCTAAGAACCTCTGGAAATTTTCGTTTGCTCTGCTCTTGTCGCCAGCGAGATAACGATTGACTCCGATCCAGAATTCGGCGCTGCCGCGTGAGTGCCGCTGGAATTCATTCTCGGGTGTTTCACCCAGCAGATATTTGCCAATTGTAATTGGCTCGCTATCTACGTAGCTTCGCTCAAGAGCGCTTATGTCTAGTTTTGCTGGCTTACCGACGATCTTATTATTGAGCCACTGGTAGATGGGAAAGAGCTTTTTGTATGCTTTGCAATTCATGTGTGAACCGCGATAGGGGCCAGCTATAGTTGATTCGAGATTGTTGAAGCATTCATCGAAATTCGACTGGCCCAGGGCTAGACCGAGTTTGTAATTCTGAATCATGGCCCATTGCTCGCGGTATTCATCTTTAGCGGCTATAGGTTTTTTTGTAGAGCCATCAACCAGGTCTCTCATTTTGCTAAGCACAGAAAGTGATTCGGCGATTACTTGTTGTGCTGCTTTGTCATTACCCTGACGCAGGTAGTCCGAGATTGTTTCTGATGCAAGTCTGTCGTTGAATTGATAAGTGCTGCCAAGCTGGTCGGGGCGGTAGAGATCCGCTGCACCAAGAGGAGACGACTTGTCGGGGTGGGCAGAGGAGAAGACAATAATTCCTTCTTCTTGGCCTCTGGGGAACCAGCTCACTTCGTGCACTTGATCTAGGCCGCCATCGCCTACTGAACAGGTTTCCAGTGTGACATAGACATAGTCTTTTGTTGGTTCAATCTCCAGCTTGTTAGGAGACCAGCCGCAATAGACGTCACCGTAAACATCGTCATAAGAGCGTGCCTGGAGATAACCGGGCTCGGCAAATTTGACATAACCGCTAATCTCGTTGCCACTTCGAGTTAAGCTATTTTTGTCTAGTTTTTTTGTGCGCTGATAATCTACTTTATTGCTGTTATTGGTTGCGTAGAGGTTCCAGCCGCCAGTGGGGCCAAGTGGATGCATGGCGACGCGCCTGATACTCGCCGAGTCTTTGCGGCTGCACTTAGTACCGACTAAGCGGTGGTTAGAAATGGCAGGAAATCTGCGCTTGTCTGCTTCGATGTCGGCACTACAGGCGGTGACTAGTGCCGTGGCCAATATAACCATGGCCGCGCGAATAACATTTTTAGCTAATGGCTGGCGAACTTGTCTTGCCGCTGGTTTGATCATGTTTAAGAACTCTGGCTGTTGAGTCTGAAATTGACATGTTGATGGTTCCAGGTTTCCTTAGGCTTTGACAGCTAGTTCAGCGTAGCGAGAACCTTGTTTGGTACCGCGGCGCTCTAGCTCAGCTTCGATTTTTTGCATAATTCGGTCTTTCTCAAAACACCACTCTGGTGCAATGATTTCATCCCGTGAGCCCTCAGCTACCAGTCGCATGATCACAGTTTCTTCGGGGATTAGCTCTAAGGCGTCTGCTACCAGGCGCACATATTGATCTTCCTCTAGTAGAGGCAGTCTCCCTGCCAGGTAGTCTGCTTCCATCGGCGTGCCTTTGTAAATGCAGAGCTGGTGAATCTTAAGTGCTTCCAATTTAAGGGGCGCGATCGCTCTTACCGTTTCCATCATGTCGGCTTCTGATTCGCCAGGCAATCCAAAAATCAGGTGCGTTGCCAGGCGGAAGTTGCGTTTCTTTGCCCTTTCTACGGCGTCGAAGAATTCTTCTGCTGTATGACCGCGATTGATGGCTTCCAGGGTGCGGTTGTGAATTGTCTGTACGCCAACTTCTAGAAATAAGAAAGTGCGCTCGTGATAGACCGATAACAAGTCGAGAATATTTTCATCGAGACAGTCTGGTCTTGTGCCGATGCAAAGTCCAACTACGTCGGGGTGGTCAAGTCCTACATCGTAAAGTTCTTTGAGGATGCCTTCCGGGGCGTAGGTATTGGTGAAAGCCTGAAAATAGGCCAGGAATTTATGTGCCTTAAAACGGTGCCGAATGCGCGCTATACCCGTTTCTAGCTGATTCTTAATAGAGAGAGCTGTCTTGATTGTGGGGGCGCCAGAGCCGCGCTCATCGCAGAAGGTACAGCCACCGAAGACCTTCGTGCCGTCGCGATTGGGGCAGGTAAAGCCGGCGTCGAGGGGGACGCGGTAGACGCGCTCGCCAAATATTTCACGGAGGTAGCTGTTGAAGGTTCGGTAATAACTCATGTTACGTTTGCTTGCTGAAGGCGAGATGCCGCTCACTGTGCCCGCCTGAATGTTTTCAGGAGCCTCCAATAGTACTACGACTGCTTACAATCTTCAGTTCTCTCTTCATTGTTGTTGACACTATTGTTTCGGGTTTGTTATTCTACGACCTGCTTGCGGGAAGCCGCACCTCTGATGCCCCCATCGTCTAGAGGCCTAGGACACCTCCCTTTCACGGAGGCGACGGGGATTCGAATTCCCCTGGGGGTAAATTTTCTTCTTAAAACTAGCCATTTTGGCTTAAAATGTCCTTTAGTCTTTGCCCTTGGGCAATCAGCTAAAGGATTTTTTTTGCGATAACGCACTCAAAGTAATTACCGTGGTATCCCCGTGGCATTTATAGATAACAAGAGGACTAAGTGAAACCAGGCACCAAATCTCCTAACTCGCACCGTTTAGGCGAGCTATTGATGGAAGCAGGAGTTCTCAGCGCCGAAGAGCTGAAACACGCTATGGAGCTTAATGGCGAAACCGGACTACCGCTGGGTCGGGTGCTGGTAATGTGTGGTTATATTGATGAAAAGGAGCTTGAGTCGGCTGTTTGGGCTCAATCTTTAGTTAAAGACGGCGCCATCACCTTAGATAAGGCACGCGAAGCGCTCAATTTATACAAGCGCAGTAGCAACGATTTTGAAGCTTGCTTAGCCCATGTTGGCTTTGTTAAAGAGTCCCGCACGCCCACGGCCCGGCTAGGTGAGCTTTTAGTGGAGGCTGACATTATTGGCAAGCCTCAATTGCAAGATGCATTAAAGACAAGTCAAGAAACCGGATTGCCCCTGGGTCGAATTCTTGTGCTCACCGGTGCGATTTCTGAAGAGATGCTTTCGGCAGCCCTTACGGCCCAAGTACTTGTTCGTGACGCAAAGATTTCGCGCTCGCAGGCTCTGCAGGCCCTCAAGTCTAGTCGCTTTAGACAGGTCAACATTGAAGTTTCTTTGATGGATCTTGGCTTCTACAGGCCACCACCCCGTCAGCGCGTTAAGTTGGGCGAGCTTTTGGTCTTGTCAGGCATGGTCAATGAGCCTGATTTGATGAATGCTCTTGAGATGGGCTTGATTCGAGAAGTGCCTGTGGGTCAGATGCTAGTCGAGGGCGGCTTTATCAGTAAGCGTATTCTTGATACAGCCTTGAAGTTACAAGAGATTGTCGCCAGCCATTCACTCAGCGCCTTGAAGGCTGCCGAAGCGCTGCGACAGGTAGCAGAGCGCGATATTTCTTTGGCTAGAGCAATTTCTGAGCTTGACCTATCTGGAACAGAGGTAAAAGAGCGCATTCGGCTTGGCGAAATGCTCAAGGCCGCTGGCATTGTTAACGACAACGATATTCGCAAAGCTTTGCGAGATGCTCGGCGCAACTCCGCTTTGCTCGGCAAAATATTACTGGTTACTGGGGCAATTGATGAGCCGACATTGCATGCTACCTTGCGTTCGCTAGTGCTGGTGCGCGATGAGAAGATCACCATGGAACAAGCAATTATTGCTATCAACCATGCTCGCAAGCATCAACTTACTCTTGATGAAGCTTTGTCTGAGTTGAAGTGGACATCAGCGGTTGTTATCGATAGAGAAGTCTAAATAACGGTAAAGCCTGGCTAGCCTTTAATTACCGACCACAAAATAATCACCACCGCAAGATCAAAAACAAGGCCGTGCCATAGGGCTGGCAGAACCAGTGAGCTGTGGCGGCGATAGAGATAAGAGAGAAAAATGCCCACGGCCATCACTGTGCAGAAGGCCACATACATAAACGCCGGTGCTACGAAAAGCCTGATTACCAGCACGTGCCAGGCGGCAAAGAGCAAGTTGGTCCAAAGTGATGGCATGCTGAAAGCTTTTGTTTCTTCTTCAGCTAGTTCGTTCAGTACGACCCCGCGCCAGAAAAGCTCTTCAACTATTGGGTTTACCGTAACAAAATAAATGCTAAGAGGCACTAACCATGATGGTTGGAAGCCTCTATAAGTAAGGCTTTCAAGCGCTTTCTGTTTGTTGAAGATGTAAGGACCAAGAAGGTGAAAGCCTGCCCAGGTAAAAAAGCTAAAAATTAGAGAGCCAGCCACAAGGTATGCCACTTCTTTCTTTGTCGGCAGCGCTAAATGCTGTTTCCAGTGTTTTCGCTTCCAGATAATAGCTGGCAGCAGGCAGCAGCCATGGTAGAGAAAGAATGACCAGAAAATACTATGAAAGATATGTAGTCCGGCTGCTAGAAATGGCCATGGAGCTAGTGTCCAGAGTATTACTATCGGTTTTGTTGGCAAGCGCATAAAATCAATGGTACTGCACTGGCGTAATACCATGGCGAATTACAGTAAACTTAGGTAACTCTGGAGAAAGAACTGTGAGCGAAAATAATTCTGGCGAGACTACCACAGGCACATCTGGCTCGGGCCAGAATAATTCTGGCAAATGGATTATGGCTGTCATTATTGGTGGTGCCGTCTGGGTTGGCGTCAGTCCTTTTGTTGGCGCGATGTTGGTCAAAGACAAGCATCTTGAGCTTAGTGGCAAACCGCCAGAACCGCTAGATATTCAGAAAAGCGCTGGTTCCTTTGGTTACTTAAATAAAGCGCGGGAGGGCAAACCTTTAACCTTGCCGGCTGATCTGCAAGGTGAAGTAACACCAAGCACTGCTGCGCCCAGCAGCGCTACCACAGATGCGGCTAGTTCGTCGACAAGTGCGCCACTACCGAGCTCGAGTTTGTCAGGCCTCGGCCTTTCTGGTTCCGGTATTGCAGGCTCAGCAGCGGCCACTAAAGGGTCTGGCAGCGCTGATGCTAATGCTGTTCGAGAACGTTTCCGTAACGCAATCATAGCCTTGAAGCCGGCTGGCAGCCATCCGGCTTCTTCTTCTTCTTCTTCTTCTTCTTCTTCTTCTTCAATTAGTCTTGAAGACCGAATGAACAATATTACCAAGCTTTGTGTAGCTGGTAAGAACGCAGAAGGTTTGGCCGAGGCTGACAAATTCTTGGCCTATATAGATAAAACACCTGGAATCGACTCGCAGTACAAAGTCGCCACTGCTGCTTTGGCCATGCAAATGGCTGACAGCTCCCATTTGAGAGACCGTGCCAAAGAATATAGCCAAACGGCATTGACTGCCTCTCGAGCGAGTGAAGATTTTTTGATCGAGAAAATCGAACCTGTCTATTATGGTTTACGCGGCTCTAAAGTTGACTTCGCTGCACTACAGCAATTGAACAAGCAGTATGAAAGTGACGTGGCTGCTGCGCGATCCGCCGAGGCTCTAGGTTGTGCTAAGCAAATAGTGGCAGCTACGGCCAGTCTTCCGCCGCAGAGCTTCTTCCGCATTAGAGGCCGAATATTTCTTGCTCATAGTCAGTATGCCAGCGATCTCAATGAAAGCGCCGCCAGGCGTGAGCTGACAGACATAAAGAAAACCGCTGAAGAAGCCGGTGATCAACAATTGGCTAAAGCCTGCAGCAATATCATCAATGGTCTCGGCGGCCCAATCTAAACAAGACCTGTTGAGATTCTCTTGTATTTACTTGTTAGATTGCCTGACAACGAATATGCCTGAAAGGGCAATTAAGCAGGTGCCCACAATGGCTGCCTGCCCTGGTAATTTAGAGAAAAGTACAATATCAAGAAGAGCTGCCCATACCAGGGCGCTAAAACTCAGTGGTGCCACTGTTGATGCTGGAGCATGGCGATAGGCTTCGGTCATACTTAATTGTGCCATGCCACCGATGACGCCAATGCCAAGCAAGATAAAGGCGTCGTGAAGCGTTGGTATCACCATTTGGAATGGCAGCGAGAGGAGGCCGCCTAATGAGCAAGCCAGCATGAAATAGACAACTATTGTGATGCTCTTTTCGGTGGCGCTCATTTTACGCAGTTCAATATAAACAAATCCTGAGCTGATTGCCGATGCCAGGGCCATTAAGGCCCCGGGAATGCTTGAGGAAAGCTGGGGCTGCATCATATAGACAACGCCAAGAAAACCAATTGATATTGCTATCACTTTGCCTTTGGTGACTTTCTCCCCTAAGGTGCAGATGGCTAAGACTGTGGTGATTAGCGGAGCGGCATAAAAGAGTGTGGTCGCTTCTGAGAGTGGCAGCAATTTGAGCGATTCAATGCAAAGGCAGGCTGAGCTAAGGCCTACAATCGAGCGGGTTAAGTGCATTACCGGATGCTTGGTTTCGAAGACTTTTAAGCCTCCTTCTCGCAATACCACTGGCACTAATGGAATCAGAGCAAAAAAACTGCGGCAAAACAAGACTTCGCCGGCCGGATAGCCTTTACCGAGCAGCTTAATCAAGGCGAACATCACTGAAAAACCAAGGGCCGACAAAAGGGCGCATTCTACAGCTTTCTTTGTTGAGCCTGGTTTTGAGCTAAATCTAGCTCCAGATTTAGGCTCAGATTCTGATTCAGGCTCAGATTCAATTGTTGGTTGGGTGGTGGTCACTTTCACATTCGCTTAATATCAATGATTATCGCACTGCTAAACAGCTTCTATTCGGCTTGTTTGCTGTTTCGTAAAATAGGTGTATATGCACCTATCTATGATTTATCCTGATTTAGTCGGATTTGTTCTGACCTGTGTAAGACCTGTCTAGAAGAAATACTTGAGTACTCAAGTATTTCTTCTAGACAGGTTAGGGTCATATTTCGTTGGGATATATGCTTTGTGAACTTGGTATTATTAAGTGGCAGTTTAATCCGTTTAGGTTTATCTGAGCATTTGAAACAGGATCTCAAGCATGTCTGAGCAACCCGGGCAAGGCGGCGGAACAGCCGTAGCCACCGAAACCAAGACAAAAACAAAACGACCAGCGCTTTACAAAGTTTTGCTGCACAATGATGACTTTACGACCATGGAGTTTGTCGTCTTTATCTTGCAGACTATTTTTCATAAAAACCCCATCGATGCCCATGCCATCATGATGGCTGTGCACAAAGCCGGAGTTGGAGTGGCTGGTGTTTATCCGTATGAAATTGCTGAGGCTAAAGTCAACAAAGTGATTGATCTGGCGCAGGCTAATGAATTTCCATTACGCTGTTCAATAGAAGAAGAGTAAAACAATGATTACGCGTGAACTACAGAACACCTTGAACGAAGCCTATAGCGAGGCTATGCGTCGTCGTCATGAATTTCTAACCCTTGAGCATCTGCTTTACGCCATGCTTAAAGAGAAGACTGGTCGTGAAGTGATTGAGAACTGCGGTGGTGATGTCAGCTTCATTAGTCGTGAGCTAGAAGTTTATCTTAAAGAAAAAATTGAACAACTGCCTAAAGGTAAAGACGGGCTGCCCGAGCAGACTGCGACATTTGAGCGGGCAATTGAACGGGCCCAAATACAAGCGCAATCGTCGGGGCAAACTAGCATTGATAGCGGACATTTGATTGCCGCCATGTTCCACGAAAGACGCTCGTATGCTGTCTATTTGTTAGAGCAGGCTGGCATATCGCGGCTCGATGTTCTCAACTATATTTCTCACGGAATTTCTAAGATCAACTCCGATGATGCCGACTCGGACGGCGATGCTGTTGCCCCAGGGGGCGAAGCCAATGGCCGTCGCAAGACCAATCCGCTAGAAGATTTTTGTGTCGATCTCATTGCTCAGGCCCAAGAGAACAAGATTGATCCACTGATTGGACGAGAGGCTGAAGTAACAAGAACTATTCAAATTCTTTGTCGTCGTCGTAAGAATAACCCGATCTATGTGGGTGAGCCTGGTGTTGGTAAAACAGCCATAGCTGAAGGTTTGGCTCTGAAAATCCAGCGCGGTGAAGTGCCTAAGCAATTACTTGGCGCTGAAGTATTTGCCCTCGATATGGGCTCACTGGTGGCTGGAACCAAGTTTAGGGGTGAATTTGAAGAGCGCCTCAAAGGCGTATTGAAGGCACTGAAAGCCAAACCAGGTGTCATTCTCTTTATTGATGAAATTCACAGCATTGTCAAAGCTGGCGCAGTAGAGGGTGGCTCCATGGATGCTTCTAATTTGCTTAAGCCCGCTCTGGCTTCAGGCGAATTGCGGTGTATTGGCTCAACCACCCATAGCGAATATAAGTCTGCCTTTGAGAAAGACAAGGCGCTGGCAAGACGCTTCCAAAAAATTGATGTCACCGAGCCCAGTATTGCTGACACCATCAAGATATTGAAAGGCTTGCAAGGGCACTATGAAGAATTTCACGGTGTTAAATATACTGATGATGCCATTATCGCTGCTGCTGAATTGGCTGGCAAACATATTAACGACCGCTTCTTGCCGGACAAAGCTATTGATGTCATTGATGAAGTCGGGGCAACCGTTAAGTTGCTAGATGAAGAGTCGAGACCAGAGCGCACGGTTACAAGCGAAGACGTGGAAGCTACGGTTGCTCGTATGGCTAAGATTCCACCTAAGACTGTTACCGGTTCTGATAAAGATCGACTGCGCAATTTAGAGAGCGAGCTGAAGAAATTTATATACGGCCAAGACCACGCAGTGGAACAGTTGGTTAATGCCATTAAGGTTTCTCGCTCAGGCTTGGGCTCGCCCACTAAGCCGATTGGATCATTTCTCTTTTCTGGCCCAACTGGTGTTGGTAAAACAGAACTGTCGAAGCAATTAGCCAAAGTATTAGGTGTTAATTTCTTGCGTTTCGACATGAGTGAATATATGGAGAAGCACACTGTATCTCGCTTGATTGGCGCACCTCCTGGTTATGTTGGCTTCGATCAAGGTGGCATCCTCACCGATGCTGTGAGCAAGACACCGCATGCGGTGGTAGTGCTAGATGAGATTGAAAAAGCCCACCCCGATCTCTTCAATATACTGCTGCAGGTAATGGATCATGCCACTCTTACGGATAACACCGGTAAGAAAGCTGATTTTAGAAACGTCATATTGATTATGACCACCAATGCTGGCGCTCGCGATATGATGGGCGACAATATTGGTTTCCAGCGGGCTGTGGTCAAAGACGACGGACCGAAGCATGTTAGCGATGCGGAGAAAGAGAAATCCATTGCTCGGGGCGAATCTAATAATCAGGGCTTCGGTATGGGCATGGGTCGTGGCGCTATTGAGCGCACCTTCTCTCCTGAGTTTCGCAACCGTCTAGATGCCTGGATTGCTTTCAACCCGCTGACATACAAAGATATTTTGCGTGTGGTAGACAAATTTATCAATGAAGTAAAAGAACAGTTGATCGACAAAAAGGTCACCATGAAACTGAGCGAAGATGCTCGCACCTGGTTCGCCGATAAAGGTTTTGATAAACAGTATGGGGCTCGACCAATGGCACGTTTGATTAAGCAGAAAATTCGCGAACGCTTGGCTGATGAGCTTATATTTGGTGTGCTTGAACACGGCGGCAAGGTTTTTGTCGACGTTCAAGATGGAGAATTTAAAATAGACTGTCAAAAAGCAGAAAAAGACGATGCTGATGACTTTGAAGAAGAAGCGGGAAAGCCTCTGACCAAGCCTGAGTCTAAGCCTGACTCTAAACCTAGCGAAAAGCCTCATCCTAAGCCAGAACCTCATGAGCCTGGTGTGTCTGAGCCCGTTAAGATGCCGAAGAAAGTAGCAGAAAAGGAGAGCTAGAGGGTGGATGCCCAAGATCTCTTTAAGCACATAGATGCAATTTTTCAGTTGCAGTTTTTGCCAATTGGTAAAGCGAAAGTCTCACTCTGGATGCTCATCTATATTGGCGTGCTTGTCACCTCATTGATTGTGGTCACCAGTCGTCTGCGTGACTGGACAGAACGGGCCCTTCAAGCTCATACATCAGTGGATGTTGGCTTGCGTCAGGGGATCGCTGGCATTGCTCGATATGTGGTGATTTTCTTTGGCTCACTAATAATTTTGCAGACCGCTGGCATAGATTTGAGTTCGTTCACGATGCTGGCCGGCGCTCTTGGTCTAGGTATAAGTTTCGGCCTGCAGACTATCACTACAAATCTTGTGAGTGGCTTGATTATCTTGTTTGAGCGGCCCATAAAAATTGGTGATCGCATTGAGGTCGATGGTATCACTGGTGATGTTATTCGCATTTCACTGCGAGCCACCACTATTGTCACCAACGACAATATTGCCATCATCGTGCCTAACTCCGAGTTTATAAAGGGCAAAGTTACTAACTGGAGCTACAAAAGCGATCGTATTAGATTTACCTATGCTGTGCCAGTCGCTCTTGATGCCGATCCTGTAAAGGCGGCTGAAGTTATTCTTTCTGCTGCGGTGGGGCACCCCGGTGTGCTTAGTGATCCGCCACCAGATGTCCTTTTTCTTGAGTTTGGTCAGAACGCCATGAATTTTTCTCTCCGGGTCTACACCGAAGATTTCCTCACTAGACCTGGTTCTTTGCGCTCCGAGCTAAATTTTGCTATTCATAAAGCGTTGAACGAGCAGGGTGTTGGTTTAGCTTATCGGCCAGGGGCAAGGGTTGATAATGCTTGAACTGCTTAGCATTGGTAGGCTTTCCCTGAAATTTGGAGAGCCCAGGCTGCGTCTCAACATCGTTGCCCTGTCAATTGGCCTTGCTGCAGTTGGTCTGGCATTGCCTAACCCAAGCAGCGCCGGACCGTCTTCTTCTTCTTCTTCTTCTTCGCGGGGGCCGGCCGGGCAATATAGTGCAGCACTGGGTTTGTATAAAGCTGCCAATTATGCTCAAGCTCTTTCTGCTTTTGAGGCTATCGCTAGAAAGAGCCCCACAGATGACACAGCGCATTATTACATTGCCTTGTGCTGTCAGGGGCTGCATCAAAATAGTCGAGCCGCCCTTGAATATCGCTATGTAGCTTCGGCTAGTCGCAATCCACAACTGCGGCAAATGGCGCAGAAAGGCTACGATAGTCTAACTAGATTGCAGTCAGCCGCTGTTGCCCAGGCCGCCCCCAGCTCGCCCACTTCTGCTTCTTCTAGTAGCGCAGTATCTCTTGGTGCTGGCGCTGCCAGTCCGACCACGGTTGTTCGTGGCAGTCGCGTTAAGAAAGTAATCGAGTTTTACACCACCTGGTGCCATGTTTGCAGCGAGTTTGCTGACACTTTCGAGCGCACCAAAGCTAAGTACAGTGGCCGCATTCAGTTTGAGCAGCTTAATGCTGAGGAGCCTGAAAATAGCGAACTGAAAGCGAAGTATAACGTCAAGGCCTACCCCACTCTGATTTATCTCGATGCCTCTGGTGCGGTCTTGCGCCGTGGTGAAGGGGCGCCCATGGGCCCTAATTTCGGCAACATAATTGAAAGCCTATAGGCGCCATTGCTCTTAGGCGATTTGCCCCATACGGCCTTCTTGATAGTCCACTAGAGCTTGTTTGATTTCAGCTTGATAGTTCATGACAAACGGTCCGTAGCGGGCTATTGGTTCGTTGATCGGTTGGCCGGCGATGAGCAGTACGCTCAGTGGCTCTTTTCCCTCGGCCGTGAATTCAATGGTCTCGCTCTCTTGGCTGTCACTTGATGCAAAAATCACTAACTGATCAGCCTCTGCTATTTTTTCAGCGAATTTTCCCTGGCCGGAAATTACATAGGCTAGAGCCGTGTGTGCCATAGGCACTGCTTGGCTAAAGCTGGCTCCGGGTTGGAGAATGACATGCAAGTAGAGAATGGGAATGTGGGTGCTAATCACCGCCTGTTTGCCCATTGAGTTACCGGCAATTACTTTGACCCAGACTGATTTGTCTTCGCTCTCGTAGACCGGAATATTAGCCGACAGGGTGTCTTGATAGCGCGGTGCTGTCATTTTGTCGCTCTTGGGCAAATTGACCCAGAGTTGAAAACCGTTCAAACGGCCGCCCTGTTCGCGAAAGTTCTCTTCTGGCATCTCTGAGTGCACTACTCCAGAGCCGGCCGTCATCCACTGCACATCGCCAGCAGCAATTACCCCTTTGTTGCCTGCTGAATCTCTGTGCTCAAGTGCTCCTTCGAGCATATAAGAGACTGTTTCGAAGCCCCGGTGTGGGTGATCGGGAAAGCCTTTGGCGCTGCCTGGGGCGTAGAGATTGGGACCCATGTGGTCGAGTAGAAGAAAAGGATCGATATTGTCAATCTGACGGGTGGGGAAGGGCCGATGAACGATTACTCCAGCGCCTTCCCTGACTGCTTCTGCTGCGACTATCTCCTTGATTGTTCTCATGATTGACCTCTTTTAGGACGAAAATACTTTGATATCAAACTATTGTAGCTGAAAGCGAATTAGTTTGACGTCAAAGTAAATTAAATCGCTAGGTTATTCGGCGCTGATTTTGCCAAAGGGCTAGAATGCCAGTCAGGGTTTAGAACACCCAACACCTAAATGGAAAGGCGCCATTACCAAGTTTATACATCGGTACTTCTTGTGGTTACTGCTGTTGGCATACTGCCTAGCAGGGGTCTTGCCAGGTTTTGGTTTGTGGCTGCGGCAATTTCAGCTAGGCAGTATGCAATTTTTCGATGGTAGCAAGGTTACTGTCAGCTTGCCCGCTCTTATGCTCTCCTTTCTCTTGTTTAATGCCGGGCTTGGCATTCGTGCTCGCGAGTTGCTTGGTATTTTGCGCCAGCCTGCCGTTTTGCTCGTTGGATTTTTGGCTAATATGTGCGTTCCGATCTTCTTGATTGTTGCCCTGGGCGGCTTGATGCATTTGTGGCACAGTTCAGATGAGTTGCAAAATTTATTGGTGGGTCTAGCTTTGATTGTTTCTATGCCGATAGCGGGCTCTTCTACTGCCTGGTCGCAAAATGCCAATGGCAATTTGAGTCTGAGCCTTGGCCTGGTTTTTCTCTCGACAGTTCTTTGTCCCCTTACTACCCCTCTAGTTCTTCATATATTTGGCAACATCACAATCGGAGATTATTCCGAAGATTTGCATGAGTTGGCGGCTCAGGGCACCAATGCTTTTATGATGCTAACAGTGGTTTTACCAGCCATGTTTGGTATTGTGCTGTATTTCTGTTTAGGCGAAGAACGTACGGCCAAAGTCAAGCCCAGTCTGAAGCTTGTCAATTTTTTAGTGCTTTTGTTGCTTAACTATTCCAATGCCGCGACATCACTTCCACAAGCTTTTGCTAAACCTGATTGGGACTATCTCATCTTTATATTTTTTACTACTCTCTTTCTTTGTGCTACCGCTTTTGGTGCTGGGTGGCTGATTGCTCGTGTACTCAAGGCCGACAAGGGAGAGCAGGCGGCTCTGATGTTTGGCCTGGGTATGAACAACAATGGCACCGGCTTGGTGCTGGCTGCTGCCAGTCTGGCTGATCATCCGGCCGTACTTTTGCCAATGATTTTTTACACTTTGGTGCAACAGGTTATCGCTGCTTTAATTGACTTGAGAGTTTTTAAATCTGAACATTGAGAGCGCGAAAAATGTTACTGCCCTGTCAGTTAGCGGCATAACAACTGAATGCCAGAATCTATACTGATATTACACGAGCATCAGACTGAGTCAGACTACGCTGCCATCGAATTGGAGCGTGCTGGCTACAGGGTTGTGTCTGTGCCCAAGCTTTCGGTTGCCATCGCCTGGCTACGGGTAAACGATCCAGCTCTAATCGTCGCTCCGGTGCATCTTATTGACGACGATGTCTTTGAGCTTTTGCGTTTCGTTCGTAGTGATTTTAAGCTCCGGTCTACTAGAATTTTGCTTTGTTGCTCGATGCCATCGCCATTTACCAGTGGCATGAGCCGGACGATTTCTTCTGCTGCACGGGCGATGGGAGCCAATGCTGTCTTCATTGGCGAGGGTAGCAAAGGATTTGATCGTAATGCTTTTTGGCTAACCGTGGCGCCACTTTTGCCCGAAGCTTCGATTGGTAATTTTGCAGTAGGTGAGCTAGGTGACAGCTGGATTGAGCGATACCAGGCTCAGGAGCAGACTTTCCCGCCCGGTGAGTGATAGCGTGCGCGTATTTTAGGGGGCTGGCCTCGGAAGCTCTTAGTTAGCTGCCTTCAATCTGATTTCAATTTCTAAACCGTGGGGGACGCGATTGCGGATTACCATGGTGCCTTGACAGGCGGTGACGCAAGATTTGACTATGGCCAGGCCTAAACCAGCGCCACCGAAACTGCGGCTTCGCGACGCTTCTGGTCTGAAGAATGGTTCACCAAGATGCTTCAGTGATTCCGCTGGCACACCTGGGCCCTGGTCGGCAATTGTAATCACGACTTCGTCGCCTTGACTCAAGGCTGTTAGTGAAATCTTTTCTCCGCCACCGTAGCGAATGCTATTTCTAAGCATGTTGCCCACGGCCCTCTCCAGCAGCATATGATCTGCTAAAGGTGCCACTGATTCCGCTACTTGTAGTGTCACTATGTCAGCCAGGTTTAAGCGCACAATCAGATTTTCAAAGAGTGGCTTTAGTGGCACAGCCACTAGGTTTTTCATTGGTCCTTTTAGTTCTGCTTTGGAAAAAGCCAGAAGCTCATTGACTAGATTGTTCATCTCAACCACTTCTTCTCTAATATCTTTGAGCAGGTTCTGTTGCTCTGGTGTTGAGCTACTTTCAAGAAGTTCTAGGGCCATTTGCAAACGGGCAATAGGTGAACAAAGTTCGTGGGAGATGTCGCCCATTAAGCGTTTTTGGCCAGTGAGAAAAATGTTGATGCGTTCGGCCATAGAATTGACTGCTTCGGCTAACCTGCCAATTTCATCGTGGCGACTGCTATTGATCTTGGTGTCAAAGTGACCTTCGGCAATGCTCTCGGTCGCCCGGGTAAGCTCGGTCAGGGCGCTCGTAATTTGATAAATAAAAGGCAGCCAGAAGCAAAGCGAGAGCAGAAGAATAACTAAGGGCACAAGCAAGGCCGCCTTCAAGTCAATTAGTAAGCTGCTCTGCCATATATTGTCTGATTGGGCCAGTAATGTGCAGGGAACTGGGTGACCCCGTTCTGGCGAAAACAGCATCATTCTGGTGCCAATCCAAAATGTATCGGGATTGTTCGTATGCACCAAGAAGCGCCCGTGAGCCTTGAGCAAGTCTTCGGGCACTCTATTATGGTTTGCGAATTCTGGTGGCGGCCCAAAACCGGGCATTCTATCTGGACCGAAGTCTGGCTCTCTACCTCTAAAGTGGGGTGGCGCCTCTCGGAAGTGAACCATCGCCATTGGTGGTGGGCGATGTTCATGAAAAGGAGGCATCATCCGCAGCTTCTGAGCTAAGGCCGTTGGCAGCTTGATTGGGCTTCCGCCTAACTGTTCACCATTGCCATCAAACAAGTAGTACTTGACCTGGTAAATGCCGCCAAAGTTTTTCAATATGCTCTCCCAGCTAGTGCTTGGAGAGGTGCCCAGCTGCTCGTTTATGGCATCAGCCACTGACTCAACGTGGTTGCCTGCCGGGCTTTGCAGCAAGGCCTCCCAGCCGATGCCAAATTGGGCATTGAAGCCAATCAATGGCAGCGCAATTAACATTGCTATGTAGGCCGTGAGCAGATAGAGAAATTTTATTGCCAGGCTTTGCTGGCGGGGCATTAGATTGCTAATCTTCATGGGCACGATTGGTCTATCAGCATGTAGCCAGCGGCGCGCACCGTGCGTATAAATCTAGGATTTTTAGGATCGTCTTGCAATTTTCTCCGCAGAGCCGAAATGTGCACGTCGATGGTGCGGTCAAAAATGTCGTAGTTGCGCTCTCTTATTTCATTTAAAAGATGCTCGCGGGTTTGTACACGACCTTTAGCTTGGGCCAGCACAACTAGCAAGTCGAATTCAACTGGAGTTAGAGCGAGCAGCTCATCGCCAAGATTGGCTCTGCGGGCTAGCAAATCTATCGCCAGTGGCCCCACGGTAATTTCAGTTTTGTTGCTTTGCTCGACTGCCTTTGTGCGTCGCAAGACAGCGCGCAGTCGAGCTAGTAATTCTCTGGGAGAAAACGTCTTTGGTAAATAATCATCGGCACCAATTTCAAGGCCGACAATGCGATCTGTTTCGTCGCCTAGGGCCGTTAGCATTAAAACTGGAATTTGGCTTTGCTCTCGTAGCTTTTTTAATACAGCATAGCCATCTAGACCTGGCAGCATTACATCTAATATGATGGCGTCAAAGCCATGGCCAACTGACAGCTGAAGTCCTGATTGACCATCGTGAACGGCGGTGACTTCATAACCGTAGCGACTGAGATAGTCTGAAATCAGGCGACAGTACTTTTGATCGTCGTCCACTAAGAGCAGGCGGCTGCGTTGGGCCGATTGGCTATCAAGGCTATTGATTTCTAGATTACTCAAGGCTTGTTACTTCTAGCTACTTATTTACTGTATTCCAATGTTAGCCGATTGCTATTAAGGTGCCTTTACAAATCCTTTAAAGTTGGCATTTTGGCAACATAAATCCTTTACGGCCTTAGGTTTAAATGAGATGGTAGAGACATCGAAGTTCGCTGCTCTGTCTCTTTAGCCTGTTGGAGGAGGATTCATGAAAGCGATTCACGCTTCGTATTTGTTAGCCCTTGCTTGCTGTGCTTTGGGAGGTTCAATGGGGGATTTACCAGCATCAGCTCAGGGCGATGCTTCTAGTGAAGATTTTTTGATTGGGCAGCTGCGTCCAGCACCACTGGAGGTGCAGTACCTTAGTGATAACTCTCTGGCCAACAAGGAAAGAATAGAAATTTCTAGTAATGGTCCTGCTTGCGGACCTGCTGGCGGTGGTCTTGGATTTCCAGGCCGGCCGCCAGGACCAGACCCAGAGTTTCTCAAGACCCTTGGCTTAAGCGATGAACAGCGTGAAAAATTGCATGCTATTAGAGCGAAAGAGCAGCTCGCAGCCGCTTCGCGCATTTCGGAGTTGATTAAACTGCGTCATCAGCTTATGGAGGCAATTACGGGTACTGACAAAGGCGATGCTAAGGCCGATGCGCTCTCAATTCAGCGTCAGATTAATAGCCTTGAAAATGCCAATCAATTAGATCGCATAACCTCTATGCTTGAGGCCAAAGCTGTCTTTACTGAGGAACAGCAAAAGCAAATGCGCCGTCATATGCTTGAGCATGAGCCCTTCATGGGGCCGCCACCTCCCGGCCCCATGAAGGGCCCTGTGGGACCCTTGGGTCCAATGGGAGATAGACAGCCACAGCATCGAGGTGCCCCGAGGGTTTAGTCAGTTCCCTACTCGATTTTTTGCTTGGCAATGAAAGCCAGGCCTACCTCTAGCTTTTCGAGATGCTGATCAACTGTTTTTTGTCCCCCGGCAAATTCATAGTTTTCAAAGAAGGCAAATACTTCTTTGGCCAGTGACTCGTCAAGCAAGCCAGTAACACCTTCTACCAGTCTGGTCATGATCAGGCTGGGGAAGGTTTTATTGATTTGCTCCCAATTGCTTTTGACAAAGTGCCAGCCCACTTTGCGGCCGTGGGGGTTGAGCATAATGTTGCGCACCAGGTAGGGCGCGTTCTGTCCCTTAACTTCACCGGCTAGAGTCTTGGCCAGTGTCTTCTCTAGCAGGGCGGCATCTTGAAACATGCCCAGGGCGTACATGTAGCGCTCTTGCTCTTGAGGTGAGTTGCCGTTCTTGAAGGATGCTTCAAATTGTTCATAGCGCTTCTGATCGCCGGCTGATGCCAGTACCGCTACAACAGCAGAGAGTACATCTGGGGCTAACTGCAGCTCTCCGCTTAAGTGCTTGTCGTAGCGTGCGGCAGCTTCTTTGCTGACATCTTTGTCACCGCCGGTAGTGCCAAGAGTTGAAATTGCTAGCCCTCTCAGTTGCTTGGTTAGCTCGCTTTCTTTAGCGTTGACCTCCCAGCCAAGTCTTTTATAGGTTGGGCTCAATATTTCAACGGTTAGTGCTCGCAGCTTTTCAATTGCTTTCTTGTCGCTACTGAAGGCCCGATCGCAGTATTGCAGGGCGCCAGCAATAACCGACCAGACGTTCTTATCTTCTTCGTCTTTGAACAATCTTGTGAATTGTAGAAACTGCTTGAGCTTAACTGTGCCATTCATAGTTAGAGCCCAGAGATCACTAGCGAGATTGAAACGCTCTAAGGCGCTCAATTGTGGCAACACGGCTTTGAGGCTATCGAGCAGCTCTGAGCTGTAGTTGACTCGATAGAAACCGCTGCCGCCTGCATTTACTACCAGCCATTCAAGATCTTTCTCGAAAATTGCTTTGGTTTCGTCTTCTTTTAGCAAAAGAGTTTTTTCAACTAGTTTGCTCTCGCCCTTTAGTTTGGCGCGTATTAAGACAGGCACCTGATAAAGCACTTTAACCGCATCATTCGCCTTGCTTTCGAGGTAATAGAAGCGTTTTTGCTTGAGGGTAACTGATTTCTTGTCTGCATCTAAGCTTGCTGAAATCATGGGATAACCTTCTTGGAATATCCAGGAATTCATGATTTCTTGTACAGGCGCGCCAGAGGCTGATTCTAATGCCTGCCAGAGGTCATTGGTCTCGGTATTAGCAAACTTGTGTTTCTGCAAATAGCTGTTGACGCCGCTCTTAAATTTATCCGGGCCAATAAATTGCTCAAGCATCCGCAATACAGACGCGCCTTTCTCATAGGTTAAGACATCAAACATACCATTGGCTTCTTCTGGTGCGTTGACCGGAAATTCAATTGGTCGAGTGGCCTTGAGACCATCTGTGGCAAAAGCCATGGCTCTAGAGGCGCCGAAAGACTCCCAGCGCTTCCAGTTTGGTCGTAAATTATCAACTGCCACTAGTTCCATAAATGTGGCAAAGGCTTCGTTTAGCCAAATGCCATTCCACCACTTCATGGTTGTAAGATTGCCAAACCACATATGAGCAAGCTCGTGGGCGACTACGTCGGCAACTCGCTCTAGTTCAGCGTGAGAGGCCTGTTCAGTATCGACTAGCAAGGCGCTCTCGCGATAAATAATGGCGCCCACATTTTCCATAGCACCAAAGGCGAAGTCAGGCACTGCAATCATGTCCATCTTGTCGCCAGGATAGGGAATACCGTAGTATTTATTGAAAAATGCTAGGGCTGCTGCGCCAATTTCTAAAGCAAATTTGGTTAGATGTAGTTTGCCTAAGGGCGCATAGATGCGCATTGGAATGCCGTCAACCATGACAGCTTCGCTCATTTCTAAATGACCAACAACGAAAGCGACAATGTATGTCGACATCTTCATGGTTTTGGCAAAAGTTATTGTTTTCTTGTTGCCGTCGATGCTTTCGCTTTCAACCGATGTATTTGAAAGAGCTGTTAGATCTTTGTCGACACAAAGAGTCAGTTGAAAAGTCGCTTTGAATGAAGGTTCATCAAAGCACGGAAAGGCACGACGGGCATCGGTTGCTTCAAATTGAGTCAGGGCTATCCAGCTTTTTTCGCCATCTTTGAGGGCCTGAGCGCTGCGATAGAAACCTCGTAGCTTGTCATTGATTTCACCGCTAAAATCGAGCTTGAGCTGCCAGGTGCCGGCGGCCAGTGTGGAAGGGAAGACCAAGCGCACACGCTCGTTTTCTTTCTCTACCTTTACTGTTGCACTCTGGCATGTTTCACTGCCATCTTGCTCGATGCGAGCATTTTCGATTTGCAGATCAATGGCATTGAATAATATTTCGTTGGTGGCGCTGTGAATTGACAGGGTGATTGTTTCACTGCCAGAAAATTTGAAGCTGGCCAGATCGGGAATCAGTTTAATTTCATAACTGATTGGTGACACTGTTTCTGGTAGGCGATAAGCATTTTCTTTTGCTAGTGTGGCCTGGCTAGGTTTTTGATCCGACATTTAAAGCATCTCCCTCAATTGCGCAAGGCATGATATCACGCATGTCTGGCAAAAGAGGGGATGGCTTTAGACTGGCTAGATTAGGTCTAGGCTGCTTATATTCCGATGTAGTTGCGAATCTCGGTGAACAGGCCTGGGTTGCCGTTGTGTACGTAGTCAATAAAGCCTGGGTTGTTATAGGTATTCCAGTTATATTGACCAGTGTAATTTGGATTGTACGATTGCCATTGAGTTCTCATTTGAGCTTCTAGGGCGTCGCGCTGAGCCTGTTGGTAGGCATTGTTGCGACGATTCCAGTTGTTGGCGACATAGACTCGTTGATCGTTCCAGTCGCTTGGATAAGTACGGAAGTTGCGGGCGCGGCGCAAATCTTGTTTGGCCCATTGTTGTTCTACTCTGTCGTTGACGCCATTATTATTGCGGTCATTCTTGCGGCGACCCCAACCCCAGCCATGGCCCCTACCATTGTTGTAGCTGTTGTTATTGTTGTTATAACCACGATTGTGGTCATCATTATCGGCAAAAGCTGGAGCTATAGTCGTGCTCAGCACGATTACGCTAGCGATCATTTTTAGCCTTGATTTTAGCATTGATAAATTAGCCATTAGTCCTCCAAGGACAATTGTTGGAAGCATTGAAGCCAATTGATTCAGAAGCCCAGTGGCTTTTTGAAATATGGTTTTCTTGCTCGGGTTTTTCGTGTTTAGTGTTTTGCTTGACGACCGACATGGCCGATGGTTCCAAATAAATAGTTGTCAGCATCAAACTTCTAAATTCGTCGCCCATATCTATAGATTGCTTAAAGCAAGAAAGACGTCGAAGCGTTAGCATATAGACCGCGTATGCTGATTTAATCTTGGTTTTATAAGTGAGGAAAGGAAAAGCTATGGTAGAAGTGCAGGCTAACGCCGTTGCAACCATTAAGGAATTGGCCAGCCAGCTTAGAGCTGACAGCATTCGGTCTACTACCGAGGCGGGTTCCGGTCACCCCACATCGTCAATGTCGGCAGCCGATATCATGGCTGTGCTTATGACCAAATTTTTGAAGTATGACTTCAGCAAGCCAGAGCACCCAAACAACGACCGTTTAATCTTCTCCAAGGGTCATGCT
>Ga0075444_10000631_pt1 | contig 20977 bp, 20 predicted proteins | sample CoawatmetaG01DNA_FD_76836 | JGI IMG/M metagenome (GOLD analysis project Ga0075444, IMG submission 76836) | Marine microbial communities from the West Antarctic Peninsula - Coastal water metaG017-DNA | ecosystem: Environmental > Aquatic > Marine > Coastal | place: Atlantic Ocean: West Antarctic... | reverse complement strand
CTTAGCTTTTGCATTAGGTCCATATATGTAAAACTTCTTTTGGGAACGCCCTCTTTTAGACTTAGTTAATTTAATTAGATTATGATTTTCATATAAATTGTTATCTTGAAGTAAATTTAGATAATTCCTTGCACTCCATCTAGCCCTGCTACTAAAAGAATTATTTAATTGGTGTTCCGCCCATATAATTTTTGAGCCTAATGAAAGAAAAAAACCTTTCTCTTTTAATGAAAGGAGATTTATTAGCCTTAGCCTGTTCAAATTTATTAGATAAAAAATATATGAAAATTTTCCCTGTTTCTTAATATTTCTTTGAAATGGAGATAACAAGAATATGGCTATTTTGTAGCCAAAAAGTCTAACCATATATCTAATTGCCACCCTTACTAATTTAATAAATAAATGTTTATTATTAATAAATTTTACATCTTCACAAATTTCCATAAAGGGTTCCTTATGGTAATATTTTGTTTTGGTGTTATGCAAAGTTTTTAGCATAGCGGATTTTTTAGGTTCCAGTAATTCCCATCCTTTTCCCAGATATCCTTGTTTCTGAACTTTTCAGCTGTGTCCCAAAACTCTCCTTCTGAAATATCATGAAACCTTAGAAAATCTTTAAAGTATTCCTGAGGAAATTCATCAATTAGTTGATTTACTATCTTTACAGCGTCTTCTCTAGTTAAATTACCATTCCATATATCGTAACAAGTCTGATCTGTTGATCTCCAAAACCCAAATTTTAAATATTTAAACCAGATGTTTATCTCACATAATTTTTCATCTATATTGTCATAATCTAAAAAATTACCCGAAAGAGGACCTGATTGTCTTTCGGTAAAACCTCTCGCTTTTACTTCTTCATAATTCTTTCTGCCATACCAATTTGTATAGTGTCCCAGATATATACTTTTTATATTTGCTTCTTCTAGAATTCTATATTCAGGATACTTATAAAAAAAAGTATCTCTTGGAGAAAGATCATCATCAAGCCAATCTTCAATGGTTTTTCCTTCTTTATTCAAGTCACTCTTGTCTATAGCCAAGGCGCTAGCGGTACTTTTCTGTCTCTGTCCGCCACCAAATTCAAAAGCTATATCCTCTCCCCAAACAATTAAAGGAACATCATAAATAACTGCTATATTAACTACACTAGAAAAAACTGCACAATGCTCAGCCCAATTTGGCTCCCCTTGTCTAAGCGTACATTTCTTTCTAACAGATTTATAAAAACTAGGTTTTAAATTTATCTTCATATGATCAACATTCAGATCTTTTATCATATTATTTAAATTTGCAATTCCTTCCGTTGTAGGCAAATGGTTAGAAAGGGTTACACACAAAGTTTTCAAACCAAGCTTTTTTGATAGTGTTAGTGCTTGAACCCAGCTATCCTTACCACCACTTACGGGAACGATGCAGTCATAGAATGGATGTTCTTCTTTTTTTATTTCTTCAACAATACCTTCTAATTCTTTATATCTCTTATCCCAATCTATAGTTGCTTTTATTTCCTGACTTCTGCATGCATTGCAAAAACCCCTTTCATCAAAAAAAACTCCGGGTTTTGTATCTGGCATTACGCATTTTTTACAGTATTTCATCCTTCTATAGCCTTAAAGTTTTTTTCGTCAATATAGGATCTACCTAAAAGGATATATTCTCCATCTACTTCTTCATCTTCTAACAAAGGAGTAATGATGTATTCCCTTGGGTCTTCAATAGATAAAGCTACTTGATCTAAACCTTCTTCTTCTAAATGCCTCTCAACCGAATCCAAAAGCGTCCACTTACCGTCTTTATTCTTGTTCCATATTGTCCTGTCTCTAAAAGGTTCAATTAATTCAAAGAACTCTTCTTTAGACAAACCTATCCAAGTAAGAAACTTATTAAGAGACTCAGGCTCTACATAATTGTATTTCTTAACAAGATTAGCTCCTTGAATTCTAGTCAATCTTTTTAACCTGATATCCCTAGATGCATGATCTAATACTTTTCCATAACCGTACTTTAAAAATTTAATGTAGTCATGGACGCTTGCATTATTCCAACAATATATTGATTCATAAGTATTGTAGGTCCTCTCTTGCCTTAATGTTTCGTATCCGTATTTTTCTATCATATTTTCAATTTGCTTCTGAGAATCCCATAACAGATAATTACCAAGATAAAGTCCTCTAACTTTATTCTTTTCTAACTGTTCATCTGAAGGGTATGTAAAAGCTTGAAGATCTTTTTTTGATATATTTAAGTTCTTATCTATTAATGTCTCAGCATCCAACCTCCTTAATGCATGTTCTTTTCTAACTTTCTTAGTCATTTCAACTTGATCATGGTGAGAGAACATCCCCACTTGATCCAACCAACCATTTACACCCCAGATTATAAGAGGTATGCCTAGCTTAGTAGCAACTTGAACAGGAAAAGTTTGAGTTCCTGCTAAGACGTGCCAATAGATATCTCCAAGTTCCTTTAGGGATTGTTTAGTGACTTCTTTAACAGTATCAGGTCCAACCGTTGAGACTAAATGGTCACAATCTAATTCCGTTATAAGTCTTGCTAGATTCCTAATACCAACTTTAGTATTAAACTGATTGTTATAAGTTACCAGCAGAGGATTCATATTGAATTTATTTTTAATTGTATCAACAACAAAAAAATCATCTCCAGAACCAACAACAGGAATTATGCAATCATAGTGCACATTCGATTTAGCTCTATACTGTGATAATAAAGATTCAAATTCTTTTTTCTTCTCATTCCAATCAATCTCATATTTCTCTTCATGAACTAGGCATCCACTACAAACACCTCGGTCATCAAATGTGATCCCTAAAGGATGGTTCTCAGGATAAAGACAACGTTTACAATATTTCATTAGTAAGGTCTTCCCATATGATCAAACTCAAAATTACTATAGTTCACCTCTCCATTAAGTCGAACTTCAACACCATCTTTCAATAACATCGCTTTTGCAGAAATAGTGCTATGCTCAGTGTGTTGAAAAATATTAGAAGCTGCAACTGCAGAGCAGTTTCCTTCAATAACAGCTTTAGCAAAATCTTTATTATTTCCCACACCTCCGCAAGCTATTACAGGGATATTAACTAAGCTAGTTACCTTCTTAAGTAAATCAATATCATATCCTTTTCTGCTTCCATCTCTATCAACTGAATTTAAGAATATCTCTCCAGCTCCTCTCTTTTCTATATCTAAAATAAAATCTTCTAATTTAATATCTAAAGTTCTACTTTTTTCATAATCAAAAACTCTATGATCTTTACCATCAAACAATACATCAACAGAGACAGTTATACATTGTGACCCAAAAATATTACTAGCTTCATTAATTAGATTTGAATCATTTCTTGCGCTTGAGTTAAGACATATTTTATCAGCACCTGAATATAGCAAACCTCTTATGTCTTCAGAATTTCTTATTCCCCCTCCCACCGTAAGAGGAACAAAGCATTCAGACGAGGCCCATTCAATTAAATCTTTATTGGGAGATCTTTTTTCTTTTGTGGCTGTGATATCAAGAATAACTATTTCGTCAACATCCCAATTTACAAAAAATTCTATAGCTGTTTTTACGTTACCTATAGGAAGATATTTCTCAAAGTTAAAACTCTGAACAACCATATCTCCTCTCGTAACTATGCAAGGTATTAAACGGGGTTTTAACATTACCAATATTCTCCTTTAAGAAAATTCTGAAGCAATAACATTCCATTCTCTTGACTTTTTTCTGGATGAAATTGGAAACCTAAAATATTATCTAATTTTACAGCTGCAGTTATTTTCTTATCGTAATCTACTCTTGCTATAACATATTCTTCATTACAAACAGCATGATAGCTATGCACAAAATAGAAATTCTTGTCATTACCTAAAGGGCTAAAAACTTTTTCTGATTGATTGTAAATTAAATCATTCCAACCAATATGTGGAACTCTAAAATTAGGTTGTAAGTCCAAAAACTCTACAGATCCAGGAATAAAATTAAGACCTTCATGATCTCCATTCTCTAAAGATCTTGTAAACAACATTTGCATTCCTAGACAAATTCCTAAAAAAGGCTTCTTTTTTACTTTCGCATGATTAAAAAGCTCTTCAATAATTTTTTTTTCTTTAAGATCTTCCATACCTGTTGCAAAAGCCCCTACTCCAGCTAGAATTATTGAGTCTGCTTTTCTTATTTTTGAAATATCACTGGTTACTTCTAATTCACAATCCTTTACATGCAAAACTGCATTCTTTAATGAATTGATATTTGCATTTTTTCTATCAATAATAACAACTCTAGATAAAGACATGATGTTACTTATTAAAATTGCTTCTAAATTGAGAAGCCGTCGTCAACTACTATGTTCTGTCCGCACACAAACTCCGAGGCATCTGATAATAAATAAAGAACCGTCCCAATAATATCATCAGGATCAAGCATCCCTTTAGACCTTGATCTGTTCTTATAATTTCTTAAAAAATTCTCATCTTGACCATCCAATATACCACCAGGAGAAATACAATTTACTCTAAAAGAAGTTCCCTTTGTATACGCAGTTAGATATGAAGTTAAATGTAATAATGAAGATTTTATAGCAGCATATTCAACAGGAACAGTCATTTCAGTTCCTTCATAAATTTCAAATTTAGGAGAAATAACACCATAAATGGAGGAAAAATTTAAGAGTGAAAATTTTACATTTTCTTCGAGAGAATATTTTGCACACTGCTGCATAAACAGAAAATAGCCTCCTAAGTGAAGGGAGGTATTTTCACAAAAGTCTTTATAAGAAACATCAAACAGTTTCTTTCCGTAGTTCTGATTCTTTGGATAAGATAGATTTACAGCACCGTCTATATTTCCTACTTTATTTTTTCCTTTATCAAATATTAATTTGATTGAATCAATATCATTACAGCTTCCTACAATAGAAGTATATTTATTAGATTGGTTAATCTGTTTTTCTTTATCTAAAGAAACTTTATCTAAATCTACAGCAATTACATTTGCGCCCTGATCTAATAGTCTAGAACAAACAACTTTACCCAACCTTCCTGAAGCTCCAATGATAATAATATTTTTATCTTTAAGATCTATTATTTCTTTCATAAATTTTTTCAGCTAACAGAAAGTCTATTTCATCATCTATATCAATTGCTCTTTCTTTTGGAATTACTACTGATTTAACTTTTCCTGTGAAGATTCCTTCATTAGTTAGTATAAAACTTGGTCTGGAAAGATAGGCAACTGTAGTTATATCAAAAACTTTCGGAGCATCTTGCCTTCTAATAACTTGACTGTCACCAAGAATTATCTTAGATGCACCTAATTCATCTCTGTAAATCATATTGAAATGGGGACTCCTGTTAGATGGAGTTACAGTAATGACCATATCAGTTTGCTTATCCATTGCCAAAAAACAATTTTTTATGTCTAATTTATTTCTAAGAGGTGCTGTGGGGGGAAGGCTTAAAAATAAATCGAATTCTCCGTATTCAGAAATAACCTCTTCTACGCCGTGTCTCCATGCCATCCATTCTGGAGCTGTATCAGTAGATAACTCTTTGGGTCTAACTATTGTTTTTGCACCACTTTTTTTAGCTACTGAAAGAATTTCTTCTGAATCTGAAGATACAAAAACCTCATCTATCTCATTCATATCTTTAGCTAATCCTATTGAATGTGCTAGTAGCGGAATTCCTCCTAAATACTTTACATTCTTACCAGGCAGCCCTTTGGAGCCTCCTCTTGCAAATATAAAACAAAAAGTTTTCATGCTTTCTTAGCAACAGAAACCTTAACAAGCTTAGAGCAGTCAGAAGACTTTCTCATAGCATCAATAGCTTTTATTACATTAGAAGATTGTGCTATGTCTATAAAGGGTTCTACTTCTTGTTTGCTGAACCTATCAAACCGTGAAAGCATATCTAAATACATCTTATTTTTATCATATTTAAGATCTTCATAAATGATATCTATCTTTCCATCGGATTGCTCAAATAAAATCTTATTGTCTATAATATTCCAAACAACACTCCCTTTCTTTCCAATTATTTTACAAGTCCTACTTGGAAACCTCTGCAAGAAGTCCATGTGAATATTTACAACAAAATCGTTATTTTTTAAGATGGCATCTACACGGTCTTCTACATTAATTTCAAGTGCATTTGTATTGGAAAGATCACAATAAACTGAAGTAAAAGGTCCAAATAATGAAATAAGATAATCTAGTTCATGGCTCAATTCTAAAAGTACTCCTCCTCCAAGCGATTTATTAGCAGAAACACTCAATTTATAGTCTATATTAGGCCTCCAGTCTGGAAGGAATTGACCAACCTCAACTATTACAGAATAAATATCACCTATAAGATTTCTATCAGAAACAATCTCTTGAAGCTTTATAAAGGCAGGTAGAAATCTTAAACAATAAGCTACTTCAATCAGATGACTCTTTCCTAAAAGCACTTTATCAAATAAATGCATTTCTGCTAGTGAAGTGGTTAATGGTTTTTCTATGAGGACAGGGATATCTTTTTTAAGAAATTCTGCAGCATAATTTAGGTGTGAAGAAGCAGGAGAAGCAACTATTGCGTAATCAGGATTCATAGACGAGGCTTCTTCTATAGAACCCAATATTTTGCTTATACCTTGAAAGTTGGTGATGGAAGAATTAGTTGATATAGGAAGGCAGTTAATATTAATTTTTGGAAAGAGAGCCCCTAGATTTTCTATATGACGCCTTGCTATTCCTCCGCTGCCTACTATCACAACCTCTTTAGTGTCGGTCATAAATCTAAAATATCTTTATTTGCTTTTTTATAGTCACCCATTCGTCCTATATCTAACCAGTACTCGTGAACTGGGAACATATTGATTTCTTTTTGAGAAGTAATTTCTTTTTTAATTAGAGACGGCATATCTATATGAACATTAGAGACAGAATTCTTTATGATTTCTTCTGATAAAATATAGATTCCTGCATTGATAAAATAACGAAAAGTTGGTTTTTCTTCTATTGAAGAGACTCTTGTCCCTTCTGATTTTACAACACCAAAAGGGACTGAATGTTCATATTCATTAACGCACACTGTTGCATGGCTTTTTGTTTCATCGTGGAATTTCATTAAACTTTTAAAATCTAGATTAGTAAGCAAATCTCCATTCATAAGAAGAAGAGGTTCATTTATCTCTTCCTTAGGTAATAGCCCCAAAGCTCCACCTGTTCCCAAAGGATTTTCTTCGTAAATATATTTTATTTCAACTCCCCAGTTGCTCCCATCGCCAAAATGATCCATTACCATCTCAGCCATAAAATGTGTTGAAATATAAAACCGATAGAACCCTGAATCAATCAACCTTTCCAGAATAATTTCTAATATTGGCTTATCCCCTACTTTCAGGAGTGGTTTAGGTATCTTGTCCGTAAGAGGTTGCAGCCTTTTACCAAATCCACCTGCCATCAAAAAAACAGCATTACTAAATTTCTTAAGTTGCAAAACATCCTTCAGCGTCTCTAAATTTACTACTTTACTATTCTTTAAAATTGGCAGACACAAAATATCATTATCAAGCATAACTTGCGCCATCTCTTGAGTGGTATTTTCTAGGGAAGCCGATAAGGGCTTTGAATTCATAACCTCAAAAGCTTTAGAATCAAGACTCTTATCTTTAAGGATTGCTCTTCTTATATCTCCGTCAGTAATTGTTCCTATTAGGTTATCCGATTCATCCACAACGATAGCTATACGAAATGATTCATTAGTAATTATTTCCAAGACTTCTCTGATAGAACTCTCAGGACTTATCAGTACTTTTTTCCAATTATTCTTCATAACTTTTTCTTATTAAGAAGGGCTTTCCTGGGTGCAAGACATGATCACTCGGAATGTCTTTTGTTACTGGGGCTGCGGCACCAATTATAGAATTAGAACCTATTTTTATATTCTGTATCACAGAGGCATTTGTTCCTATATGGACTTGCTCACCAGTTTCCACATTCCCACTAATTACAACACCCGGTGCTATATGATTATTTGAACCTATACTACAGTCATGATCTATGACGGCCCCTGTATTAATAATTGTATTACTTCCTATCTTAACGCCTGATTGGATTATTGCACCCGACATAATATGAACTCCTGCGCTTATTTCAGCGCTAGATGAAATTATTGCATTTGGAGAAATAACGGTCCTGAAAGAGTACCCCAAATTTGAAAACTTATTATAAAAATTGTATCTTTCATTCCTGTAAGGTAACGATCCTATACCATTAACTATATCTATTTCTGAAGTAGAAAAATCAAGCAGGCTTTCATCATTTTTTAGAGTTAGGCAACCACCAAAAAACATTCTTGAATGTTCTGCATTTATATCTGGGCTAACAACGTATTCAGGCCTATTTTTGGTTTTAATTAAAATTTCTGCTATAACTTTTGCATGACCTCCAGACCCTATTAAGACTATCTTCTTATTCATCTATCAGGTCCCCTCCATTGTAATCTTTGGAGGCTTTTGTGCCCAATAGATTCCAATAATTATATGGAGAAATTCCCGTTTCTGGTCTTTTTATTACGATATTAGTTTCAGAAAAAAGCTCACCCTTTTTAAGGCCTTTTGAAGCATGGATGCTCTTCCTGCTTACGCTCTTATTCTTCAGCTCGCCCTTAGAAGGCTTCTTCTCATAAGCTCCTAAAGATAATTCAGCCAATCTTATATTCTCTACCATCTCTCTAAATCTAGATGGACTTAATGATGCAAGGTGGTCTGGACCTTCCATCAAGTTATCAAGAGTAAGATGTTTTTCTATCACTGTTACTCCTTTTACCACAGCCAAAGAAGGCACTATTACGCTGTCACTATGATCAGAAAAACCCACTTTAAGATTAAATTTATCTCTCAATAAGTCTATTGCATTAAGGTTAATAGCTTCATGAGGAGTGGGATATTGAGTTGTGCAATGCATTATAGTGACTTTCTCTTTTACAGCCTCTGCTCCTGCAATTGAATCATAAGAATCCTTAAATCCATCAATAGTTGGGGCCTCCCTACTGTTGCTCATAAACCCGAAAGCAAAGACTTCTAGAGTTTGTTTTATTTCTTCTAAAGTAGCCATTCCGGTTGATAATATTATATTTTTTTTTGTCCTTGCATGCTCAAGCATAAGTGGTGCATTTGTTAATTCTCCAGAAGCTATCTTTAAAGTATCTAATTTTAACTCTTCAGTTAAAAATCTTAGGCTTTTAGAATCAAAAGCTGTTGATAAGAATCTTATACCTTTTTTTTGAGAGTATTCTTGTAATCTAGAAAATGCTGGATAGCTAAGTTCCAGTTTTTTTAACATGTTGTATTGGGTTTCTTTTTGTTTAGAATTTATCTCCTGATACTCAGCTTGAATTGCTTCTTTAGAAACAAGTTGTTCAGTTATGAAAGTTTGAAATTTAATAACATCAGCGCCAGAGGATACTGCAGCATCAATTAGATCTATTGCTAGGTTTTCATTACCATTGTGATTTACACCTGCTTCAGCAATTATTTGAACCTTGTTCACAGAATTTCTTTTAGGGTTATAAATGATTCTCCAAATTTGCAATTAGCTGAACTGCCATTCAATATTGCCTGTGCTCTTATGCTATCAATTGATCTTGGGAATGGATGATCAGACATTTCTGACTTATATAGCTCCAAAATATTTAATTTATCTTCAAAAAAATCTGACACATCATTATAGCAATTAGCCTTGAAACCTGTGTCTTCCGGTCTTAAACCAAATTCTGTTTCGGATAAAGTATTGTAAGCTCTTATAATTTTTACAGAAGGATTCCTGAAACTCTTACTGCAAGATATAGCAGCATCGAAGACAACTTCATGATCACTGTGAACATCCAGCCTATAAGGAACATAAATAATTTCCGGTTTTACTTGCAGGAAAACTTCATTAAATGAAGAAACAATATCTCTTTTGGCAATAGTATCGAGCATAGTAGTAGGAAAACCTAGCTGGAAGGTATTTGAAAAATTATAAGCCTTTGAAACGAGGGATATGAGTTTATCTCTGTCTTCTATGACTTTTTTATCGGCACTGATGCCTTCTATTGAAGTTGCAATAAGCCAATTTATTTGATCTCCATTTTCTGAATGCTTTAATAAAGTTCCTCCACACCCTATGGTTTCATCGTCAGCATGAGGGGCTACAACTAGTACTTTTTTCATATAATCTATTAAAATATTTTTTTCTTTATAAGCCAATCTTTGTCATCCAGGTCTACCCTATTCAAAAATTCTACTATTTTTAAATCAGCATCTCCATCACCGTATGGATTTACCAAATTCTTAACATCATTTTTATAGGACTCATCAAAAATTGCTCTTTGCAAAGATGCATATATATTCTCTCCATCATAATCCACAAAGTCTACATTTCCAGCATTCAATCTTCCTTTTTGCCTATCTCCTATATTTATAACTGGCAGTTTATAAAAAGGAGCTTCAAGAATTCCCATACTTGAATTTCCTACTAAAGCCTTAGCATTTCGCATTAAGTTGATAAAAATATCTCTGGGCAGAGTTTTAAAGAACTTAAAATCTTCATTCTTTTCTACTTCATCAATAGCATTCAAAATATCATAAGAACCAGGATCAGTATTTGGATATATCCCAATGACTTGCATATTATTATCTTTAGAAAATCTCGATACAGTTTCAAGTGTAACTTTCATCTGTTCATAGGCATCTTCTTTTGCTGAAGACAGAGGATGCTTAAGAACCACTATATAATCTTTTAAGTTCATACCTAAGTACTCAGAAATCTGAGGTTTACCAATTACTCTGGTATCTCTAATATTCTTAAGCGCAGGGTTACCTGAAAAAATAATACGCCTCGGCTCTTCGCCTAAAGCTACAAGGTTGTCAGCATAAGACTGCGAAGTTGTGAAGTGAATATGTGATAATTCGCTACAAGCGAATCTTACTGGATCATCTGCATTGCCGTAAACAGGGTCTCCGCCTCCTATGTGAACAGACAGGATGTCCATATAATTAGCTACAATAGAGCTAGCCATAGCTTCCTCTCTATCACCAACATATATAATAAAATCTGGATCTATTCTTTCTACAGTTTGAGTAAGACCAGCTATTAATACCCCCAATCCTTTGCTTCTTTGGGTTTTCCTATTTGTCATCAGGAGATAGTCAATTCTATCAACTATCTCAAAATCTTCATCTTCTATAGATTTGTAAGTATTACCATGCCAATCCGATAAATGAGCACCACAAACTACAACCTTAACATCAAAGTTATTTTTATTCAGGCTATTGATTACGGGATATAAAATATCGAATTCGGAACGAATCCCTGTAACAGCAAGAACTGTTTTTTTATTATTTTTCATAAATTTTAATTACCATACATATAATCTTTAATTTCATCTTTACTTACATTCATAATCATATCCAAAATAGACAAACTAGAAATAAAATTACCATGAAATTGCTTATAAGTGGGATTCAAAGATTCCACAAACGACACTTCAATACCATCTTTTTCAAAGCTTTTTAAATCCAAGTAATCTTTAGCCCCAAATCCACTAATATAATGAGACGCCCCTATTTCTTTACATAAATTACTGACTAATTCTGATTTTTGACCTTCAACATTTAATTCAGAAGATAAAAAGATCTCTGTTTCTATCTCAAGGTAGGCCAAAAAATAATCTATAAATAATTTGTTAATTTTATCTAATCTTTTTAAATTCTGTTGATAGATAGGTAATAGCTTATCTTCATGCTCAGACCAGTATGGCGCCTTGGAATAAGATTGAGTGATAGACTGTTGATGTTTCTTTATCCACTTATGGTCAGAAGGAATTTTTTCATTTATTTTATGTTCTAAGCCTCCCAATAAAGGAATAGTTAACCAAAATTCTCCATTCTTATTTCTTAATTTGTTTCTATTTTGGACTCCATTCTTTTGAAATTGAACGTCGTCAAAGAGAACAAACTTATCAGACATAGCTATCTTTCTAAAATAAGCAGGCCAAGGCATATATTGGCTTTGATGAATACTAACTTTCATTGTTTTTAAAGAAAAAATTAGCTGTAGTGTTGGCTATAAATTTTGCATCAGAAAAAGATAACCTGCTATGAATAGGAAGGCAAAGATGATGAGAGGCTAAAATTTCAGAATTTTCTATTTTATTTAGTTGAGTTTTATAGGTCCTTTTAAAGACTGGCTGTAAATGCAATAACGGAGAGTATGCCCAATCTGATGATATAGAATTATCTGTCAGATACTCTTTTAGGTCCTTTCGGTTGAATTCAGGACTTACCCTTATCCAAAACCTCCAATAAGCATGGTCGATATCCTCATGAACATTAGGAAATTCTAAAAAGCCAGCCTGTTGACAAATTTCTAAGTTTTTTAAATAGATTCTGGCAATTTCATTTCTATGTTTATTAATCTGATCAAGTCTTCTTAATTGATATATTCCCAATAGCGCTTGAAATTCTGTCATCCTGTAATTACCGCCCAAACTAGAAAACACTTCTTCTTTTGAATCAATATCTAGGCCTCTATTCCTTATACTTGAACACTTCTTTAATAATCCGGGGCTATTTGAAGTTATCATTCCACCTTCACCAGTTGTCATATTCTTTGTTGCGAAGAAAGAAAAACATGCTAAATCTCCAAAGTTTCCTGCTTTTATATTATTTAATGCAGCTCCTGGAGCATGTGCAGCATCTTCGATTAAATATATATTACGTTTATCAAGGTAAGACTTAATTTCTAAAATATCTTCATGTAAGAGCCCGGCATAATGCACTAAAATCACAGCTTTAGTTGCAGAAGTAATATTCTCCTTCATGCTATTTATATCTAGTAGGAAGTTACTGTTTATCTCACAAAAAATAGGTTTGGCGCCCGTTCTAAGAACACAAGACCCTGAAGCAATAAAGGTTTGCACAGGAACAATAACTTCGTCTCCACAACCTATATCAAGAGATAATAAAGCTATTTCTAAAGCACTAGTGCAAGAATTTGTAGCCACTGAACCTTGAGAACCAATAAAAGTTGAGAAATCATGTTCAAACTCTTGGACATGCTTTCCCATACTTAACATTCCATCACCTTGAAGAAAATTTTTAGTTTTTAATAATATTTCAGAAATATCTTCTTCTTCAAAAAATGGGTGAGCCGTGTTGTATTTCATATTAAAAATATTTCCTTAATTTAGATTAACTTCCTAAGAACAGAGATAAACCCTCTTCAATAGTATGTGACTTATAACTATAAGCATTCTTTAATTTATCCAAATCCAAATAAACGTCTTCATTTATTTGAGTAGATTTCTTTACAGGTAACAATGCGGATGAAGAACCAAGCTTATTTTTTATGTAAGAAGCAATTTCTAAGGACGAAAGAGAGTTTGAACTTCCTGCTATAAATTCATCATATTTTTTATTACTTCTATTACTGTTAATAAAGAGGAGGATTGTTTCAATTGCATGATCAATATACAAAAGGTTTCTCATAGTCTTTCCCTCATTATATATCTCAATGTCTTTATTTAATTTTGCTAAAGAATAGTAAGTATGAACTAGGCCTCCCAAGTGCTCTTGACCAAAAATAGAGGGAAATCTTAAAACAGCACATTCAGTTTCATTGTTAACATTATGAGATTTTACTCTTAACAGACTATCTCCCATAAACTTGCTCAAACTATAGAGGCTTGTTGGATTGGGCGTAGAGTTCTCACTATAAAATTGTGAAGAAGAACTAGAGTAAACAGAAGTTGTTGAAATATGTAAGAATCTTTTAACATTCTTTAAATAACTATAATCAATTAAGGCTTCAACAATCTTTACATTGGCTTCATAAAAGATATTCCAGTCTATAGATTGGTTTGAAGGCTGGGCGGAAGCTAAATTAATAACTATTTCTGGATCAAATTGAATATCAGATAGATTCTCTTTAGTTATATCGATCTTCAGAAATCTTAGATTGCTTGAACTTTTATATTTCTCAGAGATATTGGTTATGTCTCTTGATAGACAAAGTATGTCATGACTCGAATTATTCAGGCATGAAAGAAGATTGCTGGCTACAAAACCCGAAGCTCCTGTTATAAGTATGTTCATAAATACTTTTCTATATCAGGTGCAACGCTGCTAGGAAGATTTACCAACCTATCCTCGAGCCATAAAGAATTTGTTAGGTCTCCACGCATACAATCTTTATACATTGGTAAACTGGTCATTAATTGCCAGATTGGTCTCGTCATGACGCCTTTTTTATTAGTGTCTTTTAAGAAATTATCTCTCTCAATTCTATCATCTAATATTATTGCGTTTAACCAATAATTAGATTTGGCGTAAGATGGTTCTGAAAAAAAAGTAACGTCCGTCGAGTCAAAAAAGCTCTTGTATACCATAGCTAATTTTCTCTTATTTATTAAAAAATTATCCATCGCCTCGACTTGAGCGCAGCCCAATGCTGCATTTATATTAGGCATTCGGTAATTAAATGCCACTCTGTCATGGAAAAATTCGAAAGGATGATCTACCTTAGCAGTAGTAGTTAAATGCTTTGCTAAATCACCATCTTTCTTATCCTTACACATAATAATCCCGCCTCCTCCGGTAGTTATGATCTTATTGCCATTAAAACTTAAGCAAGAAAAACGACCATGATTACCTGTATGAACACCTTTATAAAAAGATCCGAAGCTTTCAGCTGAGTCTTCAATTAGTATCAATTTAAACTCATCACATATTTTTGATATTGCATCAAGATCAACAGGGTGACCAAAGGTATGCATTGGTAATACTGCTTTTATAATTTGCTTTGTTTTTTTATGACAAGTTAAATTATTAGAATTAATCTCTGTATTTTCAACTAAGTACTTTTCTAGAGAAATAGGACACATTCCTAGTGAATCTTTAGATACATCTACAAATACAGATTCTGCTCCTGTTAAATTTATTGCATTACAGGTTGCAACAAAAGTTAATGCCTGAGTTATAACTAGGTCATTCCTCTCTACACCAGATAAGACAAGGGAAGAATGGAGAGCTGAAGTGCCATTAACTGTAGCTACAGCCTTTTTAACGCCTGTATATTGCTGGATATGCTCCTCGAAATCTTCAACAAACTTTCCTACACTTGAAACAAAAGTACTTTTGATAGTTTCAGTAGTGTATTTAATTTCATTTCCATTAAATGTTGGAGCATGCAGAGGAATATAATCATCGGTTTGATAAATTTCTCTGATAAGTTCTATTACTGAAGAAGTGGTCAAGAATTCTCTCTTTTAAATATTGTATATGTCAGCTTTATATTTTGATAAAGTTGTAGGCTCTGAGAGCCAATCTATTGTTTTCTTTAAACCAATTTCAAAACCGCTGTCTGTACCCATTTTGGGGGACCACCCTAAAAGATTTTTGGCTTTATCAACATTAGCATATAGTCGGTCAACTTCACTTTTTTCCGGTCTTAGTCTTTGCTTATCAGAAATAATCTCTATTTCGGCTTTGCAACATTTAGCAATCTTTAAAGCAGTATCTTTAATTGAGATTTCAAAGCTACTACCTATATTAATAACTTCGCCTATCCCTTCATTAGAATCTAGTTGAGCTATAAACCCACTTACCGTATCTTCTACATAAGTAAAGTCTCTGGTTGGGTGCAATGCACCTAACTTAATTTGCCTCTTACCATTTAAAATTTGAGTAATAATTGTGGGTATAACTGCCCTTGCTGACTGACGCGGTCCATAAGTATTAAAAGGTCTCACTACAGCGATAGGGACATCAAAAGAAGTATAAAATGATAGTGCAATTTGATCTGCGCCTATTTTTGTAGCGGAATATGGAGATTGTCCTTTAAGTGGATGATTTTCATCAATAGGGACATATTCAGCTGATCCGTATACTTCACTGGTTGAAGTGTGGATAATCTTTTTGATATTCAAGTCTCTTGCTGCCTGGACTATATTTAAAGTTCCTTTTATGTTGGTATCGATATAGCTATCAGGCGAATGGTAAGAAAACGGAATAGCAATTAGAGCAGCTAAATGCATAACGCAATCACAACCCTCCATGGCCTTTCTAACACCATTTGGATCTCTTATATCACCCATAAAAACCTCAAAGCTACCCTTGAAGTCGTCATTTATTTCCTCAAGCCAACCCCATGAATTGAAAGAGTTATACATCACAAAAGCCTTAACTTCATGTCCTTGCTTAATAAGTGTTTCTGTTAAATGAGAACCTATAAACCCTTCGGCACCTGTAACTAAAATCTTCACTATTTTTACCTTTATTTAAAATTTTTATTTAAAATTATTTCTTGATAGGTGCCTTGCCTTGAAATCTTACCTCTTTCTAATTCTATTATTGAATTTGCAGTAGCTAATGTCGAGTGCCTATGAGCTATCATAAATATCGTTACCTCAGATTTGATATTTTCAATTGATTTTAAAACTTTTTGTTCAGTTTCAGTGTCTAAGGCACTAGTAGACTCATCAAGCGCTAATATATTACAGCCTTTGAACAAAGCTCTAGCTATGCCCAACCTTTGTCTCTGCCCACCTGAAAGCTTTACCCCTTGCTCTCCTATATTGTGATCGTAACCCAATTCATGGGTCATTATGAAATCATGGATTTCTGATTTTTTTGCAGCTTCTATAACTTTTTGTTTACTTATATCCTCTTTGAGAAATCCAAAAGCTATATTTTCAAGGAATGAAGAATCAGAAAGAAATACATCTTGAGAAACATGAGCTATATTCTTTTTCCAATTTGCTACATTAGCTCTATTAATCAAAATATCATCTGATGAGATGGAACCTTTTGAAGGCTCAAGAAGGCCCATTATTAAATCAAGTAAAGTGCTTTTTCCACTTCCTGTTTCTCCTATAATCCCTATAACTTCTCCTTTTTTAAACTCGATGTCTATTCCTTCCAATACTAAAATACTAGAGTCAGGATATTTAAACTCTACATTCTTTAAAGTAAGTTTATTTTTAAAATCCATAGGCTCAGCAAAATCTTCTAAATCCTTATAATCTTTTTGTTCTAGAAGTTCAAGAACGTCACTCAAAGAACTGTGAGAGCCCACGATAGAAGCCCAAGCATTATAACCTTGCTGCACAGCAGGAAGAAGTCTTTGGGAGGCCACAGCCATTGCTACTATAACAGGAAGAAAATTTAAAAGTCCATCATCAGTATTGCTAAGGAAAAAAGCCAGTATAGAAATTGCACATATAGCAATAATCTCTACAACAAACTTTGGAGATTGTCCTATTACGTAATTACTTGCCTGAGCAAACTTTAAAGATTTGTCTGATTTACTAAAAAATTCTGCAAAAAATTGCTGAGAGTTATCCAAGAGAACCTCTCTAATACCCCCGAGTCCTTCTTGTAGATTTTTAACTACTTTATCTTGGTCTATAGCAATAGACATACTATTTCTTTCTAAACTCTTAGAACTTATTGAAGAGGCAATTAAATAAAATACAGTGAAAGAGAGAAGAATAGAAGATGAAATAAAGGGGTCAATTACAAACAAAGTAATAATTATCATAGAAGCTAAAATAATAGAGTTTATTAAAGTTGCTAGAATTATAAATGTTGCTACTACCCCACCAACTTTAATAGTTATCGCGCTAATGATTTGACTAGTATTTCTTGAGGTGTGAACAGTATAGGGCTGATGAAGTGTTTTTTTGTATACCATTACTGAAAGGTCATGGCCTGTAGAGTAAGATATGCGTGTTGTGATGTACAAAAGAAATAGCCGAAATAGTCCTGAAATAATAGCAATTGAGACAAAAATTATTGTTATTGGTAAAACAAGATCTCCGGGCTCTTTGAAACTAAATAAATTAGCAAGATAAGCTACGATAGTTATATCAAGGATCCTTTCAGGGGAAGTTAATATACCAATAAATGGTATAACTGCGCTTAAACTTACAACCTCTAACAATCCTCCTATAAACATTAAAAAAGCTGAAATAATAAATTGTATTCTTCTATTTTCAGGAACATACCTCCAGAGGTTATTTAATAGCTTGAAATTATTAATGTGATTTGGATTTCTTTGCATAGTGGTTATAGAAAAATAAACTACACTGAAAGCTTAATTATTCTATGCATTTCTTCTAATTCATAGTCAGTTACAGCCAAGTTAGGTCTCATCCTTACCGAAGACAAACCGCCTTTGTTTAATAACAGTCTATTATCAAAACATCTTGAACAAAAACTATCTCTCTCTTCTGGAGTATCGAAGTCAAATGCCCATAAGTTACCGGTTGCTCTAAAATTATTAAAAATAGGAGAAAGTGAAGAAATAATTTCTTCTTCTCTTCTAATTGCCTTAGTTAGCAAATCACCTTCTTCATAAGCTTTTAATATATATTCAGCCCTCAAGGCATCAACAAGATCACCGTCAAAGGTTACCTCTAAAATCCGAAATGGGCTTTCAAATGCTGAAGAATAATTATTACTAACATTTATACCCATAATTTGAGATTTTTTTCCAAAAACTAGTATGTCATAACGAAGATCTATTCTATCTGAGTACCACATTGATCCAGAAGGGCCAAAACCTGTCTGAATTTCATCAACTATAAAACAGATATCTTTTTGCAAACAAAGCCTGCTTAGGAGTCTTAATTTATCTGGAGATATATATATATCTCCACTGGTACACAATATTGGTTCAATTAGAATTCCTCGAAGTTCGTCAGGTTGAGTATTATTCTGCAATGCATCTATCATTTTATCTATAGACATATTCTCCCAATTATTTTTCGGGTACCAATTAATTCTATTCTCACTAGGTCCAAAACTATCTGTAAGGAAGCCCCAACTATTAATACCATGAAAGGCTTTTTCTAATGCCCAAAAAACAGGTTCACTTGTTTTTTTTTGGAATAAAGCTGTCTTCAAAGCAGCTTCAACTGCGAGTGCACCTGTAGAAGTAAAATGCAAGAAAGGATGCCTTAAATAACCTAAGAATATAGACCTAAAGTTAGTCAGCTCTGTTGAAGAAAATAAATTGTTAGAAGTTCGAATCTTTGAAACAGATATAATTTTTTGTTCAAAGGAACTGTCAAACACCGGATGATTATAACCTAGCGGAAGAGATGAAAACATACTTAAAAAATCTAAGAAGTCTTCATTCCTGCTCTTATCATGAACATAAGACCCATGAGAATTTTCAAAGTCTATTACGATATCATAAACGGTTTGGGGTATCTTCTTACTCATTCTGTATTATTATGAATAACCCTTGTGCTACCAAGTCTTGCAGGGATCATTCCTATTATTTTCATTAAAACTTCTACGCTTTTCTTCTTTTAGTTAATTTTAAAGGAATATATCCTTTCTATCAGCTTCATTACGTTCATGGCATCATTAATGTTTCCCATTTCTGGATCCCTCTTGTCTTTAGATGCAAGAAAAAATTCTTCAACTTCTAAATTCCAAGAATTATCTACCGGATAAGAGGTAACTACATCTTCATCCCAACTTGCAGCAGGAGGTTTACTTCTATTTTTTGCTAAAGTTAAGACTTCTTCTCCATATGCACCCGAAGAAGTTTTTAGCCCATTCAATACCATATAGCCTCTTTCAAGAAAGACTTCTAAGGAGAAAATATGTCTCCATTGCGTCATTGTAGAGTGCAAAGAAGCTGAAACTCCTTCATTTTTATTTTCTAATGTTATAAAAGCATTGTCTTCTATATCTAAGCCCCAATAGTGATTAGACAGTGCAGCATGAACTGAATCAAAGCCTCCTGAAAACAACAAAAAAAGATCAAGCATATGTATGCCTTGATCAATAACTATACCTCCTCCGGCATATTTCTTTTTTGCCCTCCAACCGTCAAAAAAATTTTCTTCAGTACTTTTTCCATACCTCCCCCTCATCCAAATTAATTTTCCTAGCTCTCCACTATCTATAAGATTTTTCATATGTATTATACTTTCGTGGTAACGATGGTTAAATCCATACATTAAGGTCTTTCCAGCTTGTTTATGGGCTAACTGAACTGATTCAAGTTCTTTGACATTAAGGGCGGGCGGTTTTTCGCAGAAAACATTTTTACCTGCTTCTAAACACTTTATTGTAAGAGGGGCATTCATAAAATTAGGAGTTGAAATAAATACAGAATGAATATCCTTATTCTCAATTAATTCTTCAATAGAACTTACTTTTTTATCTGAAGGAGTTTCTTCATTTGGATCAAAAAATGAAATTAAATTTGCTCCTAGGTTTAGTGCTGTAGTAGCTCTAATTTTACCCATTTTTCCGTAACCTATTAGACCAAAGTTAATCATTTGAGCTCTTTAATCAAAACATCTAAATCCTTTCTACAGCCTGCTAAGAATCCTTGACATGTACTAGCAACATGAGGGCTCATTAAAAATCTATCGGGGTGATAGTCACGAAGAGAACCTTCGTAAGGCTCAGTCCAAAAGACGTCAAAAGCGGCCTTTAATCTGTTAGATCTAATTTCCTTAAGCAGGCACAACTCACTAACAATAGGTCCTCTTGCAGTATTAATAATGATTGCATTATCTTTCATCCAATTAAGTTTCTTAGAATCTATAAAAGAATCATTTTGTTTATTATTAGGTATGTGAATGCTCAAACAATCTGCTTGTCTCATTAAAACCTCCAACTCACTTTGCTTATTAGTCAACAAGTCAAAGGTCATTACCTTCATTGAATCCTGAAGTTTTGACTTAACTAATTTCCCTATATTTCCCAATCCTAAGATTAATAACTTTTTTTGAGATAGCTCCAGTCTCTTTTCCTTCTTCCAGTTCTCCAAATTTCCTACATCTTGATAAATCATTTTTAAAATCAGGCTTACGGTAAAATTAGCAGTTTCTTCAAAGATAATTTGGGCTGTTTCTTGGGAAGGAAAGACAACTTTTATTTCCCTTGCCATTGCTTCATCCTCCG
>Ga0075444_10000628_pt1 | contig 21071 bp, 35 predicted proteins | sample CoawatmetaG01DNA_FD_76836 | JGI IMG/M metagenome (GOLD analysis project Ga0075444, IMG submission 76836) | Marine microbial communities from the West Antarctic Peninsula - Coastal water metaG017-DNA | ecosystem: Environmental > Aquatic > Marine > Coastal | place: Atlantic Ocean: West Antarctic... | reverse complement strand
GAGAAGCCGTTGTCATCCTCTACACTATACATCCAATACACTTCCGTACTAGGGCTCATGCTTTGTGTAAACTCCCCAGCCCATTCCAACATGTCTCTTACTAGCATGTTGCGGACAACATTTAGTTTTTTACTAGCGGCACTAGGTGGCGTGTACACTTCCATAGTGGCACTATGTTTTAATGTTAGCATGTACTCACCTGCACTCTCTATGCTGTCAAATAGTTTGCTGTTTACTTTATATTGTTGTTGTGTCATATTAATGTTACCTCACGTTTATTTAATATACAACTATTATACTGTTAAACACGCCGAAGGTCAATCCAATAACTCGTAACATATACAGTTTATATTACGGGCATAAAAAAGCACCCCGGAGGGTGCTCGAAAATTACGCATAACAGTGAGGTGTTATGCTTTTTTCATACAAGTGCTTTCTGCTAGTTCCTTCCAAGTCTTAGGCGACATCTTACGCAAGTCAGCACATTTCAGTACCATCCTTAACGAAATCTCTCTTAGCCTAGCACTCTTCTCTAGCATAAAGTCTACTATCTCTTGGTTGCCTTCATCGCCGAACTTGTATTCGTCTAGCATACCATCCCCAACGATCTGTTCGATCCTTAGGAACTTGTCCGTTACTTTGTCCATTTCTAAGTCTATGTAATGACATCTGCTCATTAACGCTTCTAAATGGTCACGGATCTTCTTGCTACGAACACTCTCGAAACTTACGTTTGAGATGAATATGGCACTACCTTTGAACTCAAACCTATCCGGAATGCCTTCTCTTCGTAGTGCTACACTCTCGCTCTTCCAACTGATAGTACGTTTCTTACCACTATCGAGTACTGCCTTAAGCATGTTAAGACATATCTCGTCAAACAGCACTGAGTCACAATCATCAAATACGACAACGTCACCTGCGGCTGAGTTAAGGTAAAGTGTCTGGTATAGACCGATTGGGGTCATAGCACCTTTAACAATCTCAGTCTTAGGACCTTTGCCCTTGAGCTTGTTAAACATATCGTACTTTTCCATCTCGGTTTCTACACCATAACTTTTACCAACGCCTGGAGGGCCACTAAGGATCAAACCTCTTACAGTACCTTTAATAACAGCTCGGGTCATCTCCTGGAGAATGTCGAAACGTCTACGGATTCTGCTTATGGCGTCTTCGCGAGTCTCTTCCTTCTCTGCTTTAGACCCTCCAAGTTGTGCTTCTGCCACAACAGCGTCTACATGCTCAACGTTGTTCACGTCGTTGATGAGTACTCTGATGTTGCCCAGTCCGGCGAACTGATTCGAAGCATCCACTGTAATGAAAGCACCCTTCTTACCGAAGGAGACATCTTTGATCAGTGGAAAAGTCCCAGAAATCTTTGCGTTTCTGTACTTACCGGTCTTTATGTTAACGTATTTCTTTTGGTCTGTCATTTAGCACCTCACTGCTTTATTTAAACTATGTGCATATTATACTGTAATATGCGGTTCAGGTCAACCTCTTTATGCGGCTTTTTGAAAAATATCTAGGCTTAGGTAGTCCTCACCTTGCATGCCTTGTTCGCTACCATGAGCGTTAAAGCCATATAGGTCTGCTATCAGGCCAGTAACTACTTTCTCTAGCTCACCTGTGTATGCTAGGCCACTGCCGTTAGCATAGTTAAGTACCACGGTACCTTCGCCTAGGTTAAACTGGGCATCTCTATATAGGTCACCAACGGTCAACTGTAAAGTGGCCTCGGTCTCGCTTATAGTAGCATCACCCCAATAGCCGCCATCGTATGTGCCCGCAGGTATAGTCCCTAGTGGAAACTGTAGATTCCATAGGTCGTCGTCTAGTTGCTCAACCGTTACCCCGTCGAATACCAATCCCGCTTTAACTAACTCTGTCAATAAATTCATAAACACCTCACTGTTTTTGCTTTCTATGTGTATATTATACTACTTTTCACCCTCAAGGTCAACCTCTAATACTAGGAAAACTATCTAAAGGTTGTGGACCATCTGGATCCATAAACGCATAACTCTCTGTAGCAAAGAACTCTTCCTCAACCACAAACTGTATGCTGTCGCCCCAGTTAGCCAGTATGCCTATCACAGTATATGCGTCGCTGTATATAGCCGCCTGTATGTCTGAGCTCAGCCCGTCTACTTCCGTGTCATGTGCGAACACACGTCCATTCACATTCATCATGTTAAATTCAAACTGTACGCTACCAACGTCTGTGTCAGCATCATAATTGTATGTGTACATTTTTAGCATATAAGCACCTCACTGCTTTTGTTTAATATGTACATAGTATAACACAGTAATGGCAGATCACCTAGCGATTTCTACTATATATACAAAATAAATGTGGGGAAGGTTGGTAACAGATGTTCAGGGTTTGGTGCCCGTTTAATGCGGTGTGTAGCGGTGGCCGACAGGTTGATAATTTTGTGGTCCTTCTGTATAAATACATGTATGTTAATACGTGAAGTCATCGAAGCCAAAGCCACCGCAGAACTGTGTAAGAGTAGCAAGCCTAACGATGCCCTATCGGCCAGTGACCTAAGCAGTTGTAAGAGCCAAGGGCTCCGAGCTAGAACCTCCAAACGCAAGTACAAGATAGGTGGTGTCACCCAAGGTATTAACGGAGACAAGGTCCGCGGTAAGAAGTATGGTGGCAACCTGCCAGCACACGGCTCCAAGAACAAAGAGAATGCTCGTAAGGGCAAATCAGAAGGCTAGCCTAACACCAGTTTACAGCGTCTTTCACGCAGTGAAACTTGTTTCGATTATAGCATAAAAAACCCCAAAAGTCAACCATTCTACACCAGATTAGCAGTCACAGTTTCCAGCCCCTAAACGCAAATTTCCACCAAACCTCTCGGCTAGTATGCTAGATATACTTACACCAACTATTATAATGCATGCAATAGTTACACATAACATAGACTATGCGATAACCATAGAGTCATTATATGCTATGTTAAAGAGAACCATTATCAACTATAATACACTATACGAGAACTGTAGCAATATAAAGTGGCACACTGAGGTATTATGAGAGAGACCCATCGTTTGAACCATTGTGAGCATGAAACACAGTAGGTGTAAAAAATTATTTGACTTCCGTGGTGGAGGCCCACTTAATAAAACTTTTTACGCACAATTACACACTTTAACACACAATTAAAACTATACTAAATGAATAGGCCCTACACACATACAGCGAGCCACTATACCTCATTAACCTCACAGCCTCTACTATAAGTACTGTTATGGATACTGCTACCTTAACTGTTTATATACTGGTGATATGCTTCTTAGTGTGGGTGTACAATAACAATAACACTCCTAAGCATTAAGAACCATTACCACGTGCACACGTACAGCGAGCCATTAACTTGTTATTGCTGTGCACAGTAATCATGAGTGTGTAACACGAAGTGATTGAGTACGCAGTACTCTATATAATGCTACATGATGCTAGTGTATCTAAATATGCTATGTATTCTCCTAACACGGTATAAATACTATTACACAATAACTACTATACGTTATTATTAACAAGTTAAATACTAGGCATAGCACAATATGAAATATCAATTACAATTAGACACAGAAGCAACACTATTAGATAACCTTAATGCTGTGGAGGACTCACTGAGAGAGAATGGTATAATGAATCACAAAGACACACTCATAGCAATCACCGACAACCCATTAGATCCCAGTTCAATTACCATAGCAGAAGGTATTACTATCAGTGCACTGGATAATCCAAACAGTGCAGAGGTACTATCAGTTATGCCACACGATGGTAGCAGTATTACACTTAGTGACAAAGCAGAAGGTATTATTAGTGAATTCGTAGGTGATACTGAGACTATAGATGCTACTACTGACTCCGAAAGTTAATAACTGTTTAGCCTACCTATTCTTTATACTGTACGTTACCCTTCCTTTATGGTACTAACTATTAACGCCCAACTATCCTAAACTATTAACACTATTACTTACTGTGAGTGGGCTGTGGCTTACTGCGAGTTATACTGAGTATAAACACGAGCTTTAATAGAGTTGTTAACAGATAAAATCGTAATTTTCGGAGCGGAGCGTGTACTTCGCCTCGCCATTTCACCCTGGCTTCCATACTTGACAAACCTTGCTCTAGATGTTATACTATAGGTTGTGAATTGGAATAAATATACATAACCAGGAGTAAACATGTACGATATATCAGAAAAAGGGCAGAAACAATTTAGACGAGTAGAACTGTTGTTATTGGGATTATACCCATTAATACTCATAATGTTCTTACTACAAGCACTATAATGAGTGGCTGGTGTTTAATAGATTCACCAAACAATAGCACATACAATAGTGTGTTATACGCACACGGCAAGTCAGGTAGCACATCACTAGCACACTTGGTAGACACAGGTGTAGGCGAGTATGTTATTACGGACTATGAACACGATTGTGCTAGTATTAATGCTTATATTGATGCGTCACCTTCGGACGTTATAGTGTTCTTGCGTGACCCTTACAGCAGGTTTATCTCAGGAATGTGGCAATGTGTAAGTGAAACATTGCGTGTAGCATTGCCTATGAATGATCAACAACTGCTGGATGACTTGTTAGATGAACCATTGTATTGGAGAGCAGTCACAGAACGTATGTTTCATGTACTAGGCTTTTCAAGTGGTAATCCACAGTTATCGGACATATCAGCATATCACTTAGCTCATTACTTAGAGATGTTTGAACACTTGCGAGGGCCTTTTGTGTGTAAACGCACAGGGGAGATGACTTCAGTGTTAACTGGATTAGGCATACAGAACGTGGTTACTCATAACCAAAGTATAGACAAACCTTTAGGGGAATACTACACTATGTTTTCAAATGCCATACAAGACACACCTAGTTGGCCTACTGTGGTAGAATGGTTACAGCCTGAAGTAGCACGTTACACACAACTAATGATGGATAATGGTTAACCTAAATGGCATACTGTTACCCAAAGGGTTTAAATTACCCGAATGCGATCACCCCATAGAGAAATGGTGTGGCAACTGTGATAGAGATGATAAAACATATGACAAGATTCCCCATTATAAAAAGTATTCACAATTATACACATGGACTGAAGCGGAGTTTATTGCTGAAATGAAAAACAAATGAAAACAAAAGCCATAATTATATTAGGAGACAGTTTCTCTAACGGAGACGGAGTTGCTTGGCCAAGTGCCGCAGAATCCATACAAGGTGTCGAATGGCGTAAAGATATAGATAGTTTACTACACAAACAAGCATTGCTCCAAGTAACTAATCAAACGCCAAACGAAACGCTAAACACACAAATACAGGAAAGATTTACCACTCAATGGATTCCACAGATTCGAAAATACGCATGGAGTGACCCTGAATATACCCGGAGTCGTGGCAACTGGAGTAGCACGTTTGAATCCGCTAGTGGCTACACGGTAATTAATTTGGCTATTGCTGGCGGTAGCACACAAGGTATGATGGGCAACTTACTACATTGGGTAAGTCATAATAAGCATTTTATACAGAAACATGATATATGTGTTATGGCTAACTTCTCTAAGAACAACAGAATAAGTGTTACCAGTCGCTATGAAGATCACAACTACGAACCCAGAGAACAGACAAACCGGTTCGGTGGTAATACAGTAACTTATTCAGCAAACAATGGTCCTCAATCCATTGGCGATAACATAATTGATCCATGGATGGCACACTTAGACTTAATGGATCATCATGAATGGGATTTCTGTAGTAATTTAAAATTAATACACACTATATGTGAACTCGCAGGCATGAACGTGGCATGGTGCGGACCTGTTGATCCATTAAGTATTAAAATGGATCCAAACGGTGAGCTCACTCGCTTAGAAGATGTCAAGACTGCTAACTATTTGGGGTTAGACTTGCCCATGGATAGATACATAGGCAAACTCGATGCCCATTTCACAGATATATGCCATTGGACTTTGTGGGTTTGTAGAGATGAGATTATTAATAATAACTTTAATCCCTACAGTTTGTGTGGGCATTTCAATGCGTTTGCTCAGCATCATATGGGTAATAGATTAAATGATCTAGTAAAAAGCAACGAGGACTGGTTCTTCCCCATTAATTAATTAATTAATTCAAATAAAGGTTGACCTTGACCCGTATTCTTGCTATAATAGTTGTATATTAAATAAATGCTGTAGGAGGCACTTACTAAATGACACTATATACCCAAAATCAATCCAGCAACAAGATCACTAATATTCCAGGTGCTACACCGTTTGGATCATTAACTTGTATTAACCCTGATAATTCAGAGATTATTCCATTAACTTCGTTAGAAGAAATGTGGTATGGTCATGAAGAAACTATTAATCATCCAGCAGGTAGTGAATATCCGCTAGAAGTTAATGAGCCATTCAGAAAGTTAATGATGGATAGAGTTAGACTTAGTGTACTTGATAGAACTGGTATTGATATTGCTAACTTTGAGCAGATCATTCATGCTAGTACTTACCCTGGTAAAGACCAGCAGGGTAATTTCATTAACATCTAAATTAACTTCAAAAACAGGTTGACTACAGCCTGTTTTCTGCTATAATAGTATAACTTTAACGCAACAGGGCGACTAAAATGATTGTATTTGTAGGTGATTGGATGCGTTTGCATCTAGAGAGCAAGTGGCATCAGGTTGTAGGCATTAAACCCTTTGACATCTGTATATTAGATGACGGACGCGAAGTGTATGCTGAAAATCGACCCACTGGTAAGATATCTCAAGTTCTTAGCGACAACGAGTACAAAGAATTTGCCAAAGAATGGTGTTTAGGAGAAGTTTAATGTTAGTAGCAGTCACAGGACCCAAAGGTGGACACATCCAAACAGACCTTGCTCTGAATATTAGTGAGGCTGTGAGGAACTTCGCACAACAATTAGACATTGGACGTTTACAGACGAATATCCATGTTAAAGTACACAACAAAGTTTTTATTGATGATGAGTTTACTGAAGGACTATGTGAAAGCATTGACGAACGTAACTTTATTATCGATATCGCCATGTTCAGTAACTGGGTAGTCAACCTAGCACATGAAATGGTTCACGTCAAGCAGTTTGCCAGAGGCGAATTGGACTCAGGTCTAAGTCGTTGGAAGAGCAATCGACATGCTGGACATATTGAGTATTGGGATCAGCCATGGGAAAAAGAAGCCAGGCGATTACAATTTAAACTAGCAGAGGAGTTTTCTAGAGCCTGAGTGGTGGAATTGGTAGACACAAGGGACTTAAAATCCCTCGGCAGAAATGCTGTGCCGGTTCAAGTCCGGCCTCAGGTACCATTAAATTATCCGTTCGTAGCTCAATAGGATAGAGCAACGGCCTTCTAAGCCGTAGGTTACAGGTTCGATTCCTGTCGGACGGGCCAACAAAGAGTTAGTGTTCTAATGGTAAGATGCAGGTCTCCAAAACCTTGCGATTGGGGTTCGAATCCTTACTAGCTCGCCAAATTGAAACTGAAAGGAAAGGAAGTAACGCAATGCATACTACAATTTCAAACAATAAAGGTAACACAAGGAGAAATCGGTTGAACCCGGAACAGCAAAGTAACCAATTGGTATTTGAGAAGAAGACAATCAAGGATCAAGCATCTAAGATTGCTGAACAAACCAAAGCCGTCGCAGAGTTTCTTAAAAAGCAAAGCGATAAAGGTAGCGAGGAGTAATATGGAACCCTTTCACCCACCAGACCTTTTAGTCTTGAAGACCTTATTGATGAAGCACGACTGGACATATCAATATAGCGATGATCATCGTGCGTGGACTAAGGGTCAAGCAGAGAAAGACGAAATCCGTAAGCAAATGGATATTTGTTGTGGCTTAGGTTGGAGCAAAGCCGCCAAAGCAATGTACGAGGAGTACCGGCAGATATGAAGAAACCATGGGACGAGGTTACTGCTAAAACTTTTGTAGATTATAAGTTTACTCTAGATAAGTTTGGCAACCTTTGGCAAGACGAAGAGCTCACTTTAGACAGCCTAGACGCTGAACTAGGTGAGTGCTTTGTATTAACTAAACAAAAGGATCGATTAGTTTTAATTAAACTTAAAAAACCGTATTCGGTTATACCATACACACCACAATGGAATGAAAATGGGAAATAGAGGTTGACCTTTTAAATTATGTGTGTATAATAGTATACATAATATGCAATAATGCGTATTATTTAATAATGAGAGGATGTCGTATGACTACAGCAACATTAACCAAAGAAGCAAAAGTTTTATCTGCTTTACAAGAAGGAAGAACTCTTTCGTCAGCACAGATGAAATCATTCTTCGGAACTGGAAACCCACAGGCAGTGATTCAATCACTAAGATTTAAAGGTTTCCCAATTTATCTTAATGTCGTGACTGACACTAAAGGAAGATCAAGAAACGTTTATCGTTTAGGTACTCCTTCTAGAGCAATCATCGCCGCAGGATACAAAGCAATGTCAACAGGCTTAGTGTAAACTAAAACTATTGATAAGTCTTTGACTTAAATCAAAAAGGCATCTTAGGGTGCCTTTTTTTATGACTTTTAAATATCTTTGTATAAATACACGAGTAATAATATACTTAAGACTACAAACAGTAGATATTTTTACACACACAAAAATATTATAATATAACAAAAAAACACATTAGGAGAATAATATGTTAGACCCACGAATAGATTTAGCAAACATGCTATTTGAGATGAGAGAAAAGTTGAATGAAATTGAAATGAAACTTTGGGAAATACCTCATCACGAAGAGCCTGTACAAGAATACGAAGCAGTATTCACAGCACCAGCAGAAGGTGACTACATGCATCCAGATACGCCAACTCATGAAAGACCAGAAGGTTTCTCAGAGGCCGCATACTGGGATTCATGCGTACAATGTTGGATGGAACCAACAGCACACGAATGGGATGAGCACAACTATTGCGATAACGCAAACTGTGACGTTTCATATGACATGACAGCCAATACTTGGGTAGAAACTCAAGACTGGTCAAATGACTATGCGAGTGACTGGTACGACTATCCAGAAAGCAATACAACAATGACTGATCATCAAGTAGAATCAGCACCAATGATGGACGAGCAACATGACGAGGCACCTATGCCAACTGATGCTCCAGAAGGTAACATTGCTTAAATTTTAAGTAATTGAAGCAGATTGGGGTCTTTTAGGCCCCTTTTTTTTGGTTCCGTCTTCTTAAAGTACCTAACGACCAATTTGGTGTTCAATAACTATGTTACAATTTGTTACAAAACAGTAAATATTAGTGAAGGAAATTATTTTCTTCATACTCTTGGGCAAGAGTAATATAGAAAGGAGGTATTCATTTATGGATAACGCAATGAAAATGGTCGGGGACTTTGTCGCTGGCTTAACATCAATTTTCGTCAGTTTATTAGGGTTAGGTATCGTAGCAGGATTACTGTTTGGTAGCACAGCCTTTGTAGGTGACGTGGTTGGTAACATCACAGCACTCGTATCAGGATTAGGAGAAGGCGGATTAGTCGGACTTCTAGTCGCAATCATCGTAATACATTTGTTAAACGATAAGTAACGATACAAGGATTAGGGTGGCCTTTATACACCCTACATTAACTAAGGAGAAATATAAATGATTAAATCATTAAAAAGCGTGTTAGCAGTTCTTTTATTGACAACACTAACTACTACAGTATACGCAGATGTAGGCGCAACAATTGGTTATCACAGTGACTATATATTCAGAGGACAATCTCAAACACAAGGCACGGGCTCTGTATTTGGAAGTGTTGACTGGGGTCATGATAGTGGTATTTACGCAGGAGCATGGACAAGCGAAGTAGACTTCGATGGAGCGGACAGAGAAACAGATATGTATATTGGATATGCTACGGACTTAGGTTCATTAGGTATCGACGTTTCATATGTTGATTATGCTTATGGTGGCAATAGCACATTAGATGGTGCTGAGATTTGGTTACAAGGTAGCATGGGCGATATGTCTGTACTATATGTAATGGGCCAGGACGACTGGAATGACTATACAGAATTTTCGTACTCAATTATGGGTGTGGATCTTTCTTTAGGTCGTTGGGATAATATTGGCGACAATATGAAAATATCTAAGTCATTTGAATTACCGTTATGGGAACTCAATGGCGAGATGGCTTTCATAGACTTTACTGCTGATAGTGATTCCGAGTTGTTAGATGAAGACACAATAATGTTTTCAATATCTAAATCATTCTAAGAACAGAACACAATATAAAAAGCCAGATCTTATTGACTGGCTTTTTTTATGGCTATAAATAAAAGCGTATATCTAATACACATTATTGATATACAAGGAAAAATATGAATATAATAAATCATTTTATTGATACAATGAAAACGGTGTTGGTCACAAGAGCAACAGATTTTAACGGAAGGTCAAACAGACCTGAATTTTGGTATTTCACACTATACGGAACTATAGTAGCAGGTCTACTTATGGTAGTGGATAAGTTTGTTTTTGGATTTACATTCTTTAGTATGTTAGAACCATTTAGTGGAAACAACGACAGTGGAGTGTTAGTAATGTTATTTTTATTTGCGACTTTAGTTCAAAGCATATCACTAACAGCAAGAAGACTACATGACAGAGGTCACAGTGGTTGGTGGCAGTTATTGTTTGTCGTACCAGGATTAAACCTTATACCACTATACTGGACAGTAAGAAGTGCTAAAGATACACCTAAGTACTTAAAGTACAAAAACCCGTACGGAAAGTTACCTAAGTAACTTACACTGCACACTTTAAGCCAGTCGTTACAGACTGGTTTTTTTATGGCCGATAAATAGTGTTATGCGAATACTATCTACAAACTTTTTTAAAGACATTAGCGAGATTGATAAAGTGTACAACCCAGGATGCTCTGACTGGCAAGAAGAGTTAGGTGCCTATCAGATAAAAACAACATTACAAGGTGCGCCTGACATGTTGGAGAATGCCGAATTTGGCTTCATAAAAGATAATAAGCCTTGGATAGGATTATTTAAACAAGCATTAGACATGTTGCCTACGGTATGCGAAGAGTATAATGTAGAAGCAGACACACTTGATGACATATGGATGTCTTTCCTTAAAGATACTTGGGACCTAGATAACCCAACAATAACAGAACGTAGTAATTCCGATGTACATTTAGATTACTTTGATGATTACACAACAATAGTTAACTTACAGATCTATATGAGTGATAACACACCGCCTGAAGCAGGAACATGTTTTTGGACTCACACAGGCGAAACAAAAGATCTTAAACCAATTGGCGATCATGGGGAATCACTTGACATCCCCGGTGAATGGAGATTTAGAGAACAAGTACCATTTGCTAGGAATACAGCATTCTTATATAACGCAGGTCCCGGTGGAGAATATCATAGTGCTCCACTTACCGAAGACCTTATAGAAAAAGAAGTTCCATCACATGAACGCATAGTCATTATTGTGCGATATCGTTTCAAATAAACATTAAATACTAATACGAATACGGAGAGTTGGCTGAGTGGTCGAAAGTACCTCCCTGCTAAGGAGGCGTCTGGGTAACTGGACCGAGGGTTCGAATCCCTCACTCTCCGCCATAGCGTTACTGCTAAATAACATTAATGGACATATTTGGTGTAGTAATTGTAGACATGTGGGATGACTCGTCTAGAGTTAGCAGTCACCCTGTGTTTGCTGATTACTTAGTAGAACAAATTAACCTTATTAATCCTCAAGCCATTATATGTGACAGTGAGACAGGCGAGGAGACTCGTAATCAAAATCTAATAGATAGACTAAACGCACCTATTAAAAGTCATATAATAGACAAGTCCCAATTCATGACATCTGGCTTACTGAAAGGCAATTGGCTGTGGGTAGGTGCCACGTGGCAAATATGTGTACACATGAATAAGTTAGGGTTAGTTAATTTATGGAACTTAAGGCAAGAGTATCCTCAGTACAAAGATTTGTTTGGCATGTGGGTAAGACCTGACTTAGTATTAGTAGGTCCACACAATGGAGTTACCACTGATGATTACCCAGAGTGTGCCTTAACTGCTCCTGTACTATTACAGGACTATTATTTCGAATGGTCAGAAGCAGAAGAGAACTACTTCACACCAACAGGCAAAAAACCCGGTTGCCCAACTGGTAACTACTCACAAACCAACTACGATATGTCAATTGATCGCTCGGGCGATAAAAGGTTGACTTAACTATAATTCTTTAGTATAATATATGCATCGTTAGACACTTAAGGCTGAAAGCAGTAAGTAATAAGTGTTGAAGGGTTCACGGAACCTATGTAGATTATATGTTATTGGCACAGAAGTCATTCGCATATACGGGAATTGCTATCATGAGAACCATTTCCGATTTTGCTCCGTTCGTCTAGTGGTTAGGACACCGGGTTTTCATCTCGGCAACAGGAGTTCGACTCTCCTACGGAGTACCAGTTAGTCTGATTTTTCCACGTTGCGTGGGGGTTTGTACAGACTTTAAACAACAATAACCAAACGCAGGCAATCGCTTAGGGCCTTAAAACTAGCATAAGTAGAAAGAATAATGGCGGGTTTTAACACTCGCCTTATTTTTTATAGGATAAATATAGATATGTCAGATGAATTAGAACGTATGATTAGTAAGATTGTATTAGATTTAATGATGGAAGCCTACGAACAAGGGCATACGTTATCTTATCGTGACATTTGTGAAATGGTAGGCATTCCGGAAGAGGATATAGACGCAGACGCAGACACGTTCTTTAGATTAGATAAAGAGTTTGTTGATGCTGTAAAAGATCCAGTGATGCGAGAAGCAATAATTGAACGTGCTTTCGCAACAATACATTAACGAGAGTGACATGCCAAAGAAAGAGCAAAGTTTAGACAAGATACAAAATAGGCAAGATACATATGATAATAAATGGGGCAAATTTAAACCACATAAGAGACATTGTAAAGAGTGTAAGAAAACGTTTCGTTGGGTTGGCCGCGAGAAAACCAAAGGATACAGAAAATCGATGTTCGGAAAGTCTTGTACCTCATGTATACAAAAAGCAAATGAATTCGATATTAAGCACTCCCTTTAAAACAGGCATACTGTTATTTTGTGCGTTAGTAGTAAGCAGACTACTTCCATTACCTGCTAACAGCGAACCGTTACTAGGACTTGCCGTATTAACTCCATACCTAAGTAAAAACAATTTAGCATTCTTACTGCCGTTAGCAGTAATGTTTGTAAGCGATATCTTTATAGGATTTCACAACAGTATGTTAATGACATACTCAGCACTCGCACTCGCACCTTTTATTAGTAGACTTAGCAGTAACAAGTACATGTCTTTATTAAACAGTTGGTTGGTGTGGCACTTAATGGCTAACGCAGGACAGTTCTATCCACCGTTTAGTGTAGAAGCACTTATATTCGATGTAAGATTTTTAGTAAGCGGATTATGTGTCGTAGTTTTATATGATTGCGTACAGAAATTTCGGTCATATGATTTCCAATATAATAAATAATAACAATGGGGGTGTAGCTCAGTTGGGAGAGCGACTGGTTTGCAACCAGTAGGTCGTAGGTTCGATCCCTATCATCTCCACCAGGTACCTAATGATAAACATTGACAAATTAAATCAAGCGGTAGTATTAACAGATCCGTACGAGCATTTCGTAATTGAAGGAGTCTTTGATGGACACCCAAACCTTTACGACTTTTTAATTAACGACCCTGCCTGGGAACACGACCAAGATGAAAGTTTATTTCTTTTAAGGTCTTACAACCACGTTACATCAGAACTACAACGTATTATGGAATCACATGACTGGTCCGGTTTGCTAGGGCAAATGGGTCTTGAATACTCGAGATGTATTTCAAGTTTCCAGGGTACAAATTTAACTCACCCATTAGGCAGACACACAGACGAACCTGAAATAACAGGCATTATAGCAAAAGTTCTTTTGTATATAACACCGAACTTAGACTGTGGCACATTAGTACATAAAATAGGCAATGACATAGACGTAGGCGCTGATGTCGACATAGTTAAAGTTACACCGGGTGCCGAAGGAGATATGTTCTTATTTAAGTGTTCAACGACAAGTTTCCACAGCACAGACTATACCGATGTTCCTGAAGGAACTAGACGAATCTGCTTAACAGGTTGTTTCCATGCTTGAATTTAATATGCTATTTTGGTTAATGACAAAACATATAGTAGCAGATTACTATATGCAGTATCCATGGATGTACAAACACAAAGGCACATATGGTCACCCAGGCGGAGTAGCACATTCTATTTGGCACGGCGTATTAACAAACATTGTGCTATTGTATTTTATAGATCCGTTGACTGCCGCAATACTAGGCACACTTGATGCTATAGTACATTATCATGTAGACTATATTAAAAGCAACAGTTGGAAACGCTGGCCTTGTACACCAAACGATCAGTTGTTCTGGATTATACATGGCACAGATCAATTGGCGCATGGCTTAACATATTTCTTAATTGTACATTTAATAAGCCACGGTCATGTTTAATAAACTAAAACAACACATTATTGATACGCCCTTGACTATCCTTACTAGAGAGTATCACGCAGGCACAGATAATATAAATGTAATGCCGTTTGAAGATGTGTTAGACGAAGCAGAGATATCAGCATTAACTAAAATATTTCAGATGGAATTCAAAACAGAAGTAGATCAATATCGATCAGAATGTACATTAAATAAAAACGACGACACTTACAGAAGCATTGAAACCTTAGTTCCAACCTTAGAAGAAAAGTTTGGGTTAGAGTTAGGTGATCATGTTGACGCAAGAATTTGGCATGACAAGGAAGGCTTTCATTTTCACCCACACACTGATAATACAGATATAGAAATATCAGTACAAATATATTTAGATGACGAGGCACCGGAATGTTGCGGAACATCTTATTTCTTTAACGGTTTAAAGAAGTGGGACAATTTTGTAAACATTTGGACGGCACCATATAAAACAGGTTCAGGTTATTTACTTGTAAACACAAACACAGAAGTTCATGGCATGTGTCACCAAGTACCGGCCGGTTGTTCGCGAACCAGTTTATACTTAAACTTTAGACAAAAATAGGTAATTATTAGTATGACCAGTAAAACACAAATGACTAAAGCACAACTTATTACAGCACTTACAACTGCTGAAAATAGAGTAGTGGATTTAGAAAAATCAGTAGAACAAATGGAACAAGAGAAAGTCCATATTGGCGCAAAGTTGCTCGATGACGAGCAATCAAATATGGTCAGTATCCTTAAAGCAAAGATACAGGAACTAGAGAAACAGGCATTGTCGGCCGACCGACACCCACTTGACTTCGGGGCAGATTCCTCAAAGTAACATGTCAAAAGTCATAGACCTACAGGCATATCGCGACAAACATGGCAAGGGCAAGTCAGCCACTGACAATGAAATCCTACACGAAGTAGTTCATGATGCTGGTAAAGAAATGTTAGTCAATGCCATATGGATAGCAAAAGACTTAGACATTGACATTGGAGACATGCACTTTGTAGCAGAGATGAGTGCTTCCTTTCATCATTATACTGAAGCACTCAAACAAGGCTTTGGCATAGTTGAAAAGGATGACAGGAGTCATTTTGTATGTAATGAGGCTGTCACTACTTGGATAGAGGAAGTTAACAAAGACATCGACAAGGAGCCAGATGAATAAGAAAGAAATAGCACAAATGAAACATACTATATTAGAGTATAATCGTAAGCCTAACCTATCACCAGCATTTGATAAACTGCTTGAAGGCTACATTAAGTCCGGTAAGTTTTTAACAGTAGAAAGATTACAACTACTTAGGAATGACATTGTACAAAGTTTAGTTGCGTATGCTAACAAATATAAAATTAGTAATGTAGTCATAGGATTAAGCGGAGGCATCGATAGTGCCTTATCAGCCAGTTTGTTTAGAGATGCTGGCTACCATGTTATTGGTGTTACGATGCCAATAGAACAAATTGAAGAAGAAACAGAACGCGGTATTGAAACCGCAAAAGCATTAGGCATTGACCACAGACATATTGACCTAACAGATGCTTATCACAACTTACTGAAACAACAATACAAATTAGATGCTGGATTAATTAGCGATGATTATTCTAGTAAGATGAGGAAAGGAAACATTCGAGCCAGATTGCGTATGATTACGTTATACAATCTTGCTGGCGCGAGTAATGGCTTTGTAGCAAGTACTGATAATTTTTCAGAACTAGCCGCAGGGTTTTGGACACTACATGGTGACGTTGGCGACGTCTCGCCTATTCAGTCATTGAGCAAGAGTTGGGAAGTTCCCGCTCTAGCAGAAATGCAAGGCGTACCTGATAGTGTTGTATTTGCTGTACCAACGGACGGACTGGGGATATCTAGTTCGGATGAGGCGCAGTTCGGGTTCAGTTATCTTGAGTTTGATATTGCATTATTCAAGTTGCTGGAAAATATGGATGGAGTTGAGTTTGAGCATAGTCCCGCCGACATTGCTGGATTCAAGGAAGTAGAAGACAAATTAATAGTACAAGAAGTCGTTGGTAGAATCAAAGGCACCACATACAAAAGATATAATCCCTACAACCTAAAACATACATTCGAAAAAGATCGTTACGATCTACTAGATAAACTAGATAACCAATTAAGGAGATAAGACCATGGATCAATCAATGATAGGTATCGCAGTTGTCGGAGTAATAGTAGCATTTGTTGTTTACCAATCATTCTTTTCAAAGAGTGATAAAGTAACACCAACACCTACTAAAGCACCAGCACCTGCTAAAGCACCTGCCGTAAAGGCACCAGCCGTAAAGGCACCTGCTAAATCTACTGTTCCAAGTGTTGCGGAGTTGAATAAAAAGACTAAAGCAGAACTAGAACTATTAGCAAGAGAGAATGGCGTTGAATTAGATTTGCGTAAGAAAAAAGCAGACCTAGTGAAACAAGCAAGAAGCTCGTTCGAACAGAAGTAAATACTTAGGACCAAGTATTCAATTAGCAGGTTGTAAAAGACCTGCTTTCCTTCTGACAGGCTCGTCAAACCAATAAATACAGTTATGCTTAACTTATATCTATGTCAACCAAACTTTCGTTTTGGTATTGCCGGCAAAACAGGATACTGGATTCCTTACAGCATCGGCTGTCTATGGAGTTATGCTAGTCAGTTCGATGACATTACAGATAACGTCCAATTAAAAGATATCATATTCCGCAGAGAGAATGTTGACACACTTGTTGACAGACTAGAAGACCCTGACATCATAGCATTCAGTTGTTATATGTGGAATTGGGAATGGAGTAAAGCAGTTGCTCAACGTGTTAAAGAAAGATACCCTAAATGTAAAATAGTATTTGGTGGTCCACAAGTAACAGATAGACCCAAAGAAGAAGAGTTCTTTAAACATCACCCATACGTTGACACAATTAGTTTAGCAGAGGGCGAGTTAAGTTTCACAGATATATTACGCAACTTAATAAGCGGCAAACTAATAGATCAAATATATAACTATCCTAGACTAACAGATTTAGAAATACCAAGTCCATACCTAACAGGTGTGTTTAAAACAATCCTAGAAGACAACCCAGATGTACTTTGGAATGGCACATTAGAAACTAATCGTGGCTGTCCTTTTGCTTGTACCTTCTGTGATTGGGGTGGACTAACATACAGTAAACTTAAAAAGTTTCCAGAACAAAAAGTGCTACAAGAATTACATTGGATGGCACAAAACAAAATGGATTATGTTACAATAGCAGACGCAAACTTTGGTGTGTTCCTAGACCGAGACATGATGTTTACAGAAGAACTAGTAGCATTACAAAAAGAATATGGCTATCCGCAAGTAGTAGACGCAACTTGGTACAAGAACAGTTCAGAAGAGATAATGGAAATTGTTAAGAAGTTTATCAGCAGTGGCTTCAATAGAGGATTGACTCTTAGTGTACAAAGTATGGACATGGATGTGCTAGAAGAAATTAAAAGACGTAACATGGAGTTTAGTAATCTAAAACATATATTTGATATATGTAATAGAGAACAGATACCTAGTTACACAGAACTCATACTCGGATTACCTAAAGAAACATTCGAGACATGGAGTCACGGATTATGCGAAGTAATTGAAATGGGCCAACGCAATGCTATTGAAAGTTGGTTAGCACAATTACTTGAAAACTCTCATTTGAACACGCCTGGTCAAAGAGCAGAGCATGAAATAGATACAGTGGTTGTGAAAGACTATATATCAGGCTTCGAGGAGGAAGATGGCATAAGCGAAAGTGTTACGTTGGTCCGCGGTACCAAGGACATGCCTATGCCTAAGTTTATAGACAGTTGGTTATATGCTTGGATGATAAATAATTTTCACAACTACGGTTGGACACAAATCCTTAGTAGATTTTTACGCAAGTACAAAGGTATGAGCTATAAAGAATTCTACGACAGGCTGTGGATACTGATACAAGAAGACGACGGAAGAGTTAATCAACTATTCCTCACAGCAAAACATCAGCTCACAGAATACTTAGAGACAGGTATTGCCAAAGGCTTTAGTGGACATACACTTATGTGGTCAGCACAAAGAGACTTCCACTTAGAACCTATGGAGATATTTAACTTCATTGATAAGCATTATAGTAGAGAATGGTTGGACTTACCCGACAAGTACTATCCCCAACTAATGAAACTACAAACATTCTATGTAACTCATATGACATTTGACTACCCAACGCAGATGTGTTTCGAGTACAACTTTATGGAATACATCAACGATGAAGATGCTGAACTTGTAAAAGATAAAAGAACTTCCACACTAGAATTAATCATGCCATGTGATAGCGATGAAGAATACTTAGACAGAATGTATTACAAACGCAGACAAGGGTGGGGCAAAGTTCTAATTTCATCTTAAAATACCACAAAACTTAACTGATGTGTTAATGATTGATAAATAAGCACTGGAAGAAACACTAATCTCTTCCACAACGGGACGGTTGTTTAGAAGTCGAGTTGTCGCGGTATGTATCCGCTGTATGGTCTCAATGTGAAGACACAACTATTTCGAATCTATCAAAAGTTAAGAAACTTTAACCCCCGAGCATTGTCCGTAAGGAGATGTGAACGAGAGTGCTAACTAATTAGACTCAGGAGAGCGATATGACATCAGAAACTATAAAAAGTTCTGTTACCAGTAACCTTAAAAATTTACAAGATACATTTGAATCCTTCAAAGACAAGTATTGCCCAGACGGACAAGCATGTAATGACTATGCCACAGTAGGTATGTTATTATTCACCATCTGGTTTATGTACATTGCTATGAAGCCAATTCTGTAATAGTACCCCAGTAAACTCTTGCCCAGAGTATAGGAAAAAAAGGTAACATGAGGAGCCTCACTTTTGTGGGGCTTTTCTTTGACCGCAATTCGATAAATACTAGCATAATTATGTAGGAGTGATTATGAGTACAGAAAACAAATTAATAAATGAGAATCTGGACGAGATTTCTCAGGCTAAGATCATGGCAAGGTTGGCTAATAGAAGTTACCTTGACCCTTCAGACCCAGAATTGAAAAAGAAAAGACCAGCAGGCTTTAATAGAAAAGACCCTGTGTTTGTATCAGTTGAGAATGCCCAAGCATGGGTATACTTTGGTACAGGTAAAATAGTTGTAGCATGTAGAGGCACAGAGCCTTCACAGTTTGCTGATGTATTAGCAGATTTAAAAACTATTCCTGTAAGACACGAACGACAAGGTTATGTTCATTCAGGTTTTAAAGAAGAAACTGACAAAGTCTATCCAGGTATTCTAAAGGCTGTTATAGCCGGCAGAAAGAAAGAAGAAAAAGTATATGTATGTGGACACAGTTTAGGTGGAGCAATGGCAGTATTGGTAGCAGAACAGTTATGTCATGACAAGATTCCAGTCGAAGAACTAAAAACATTTGGGCAACCAAGAGTAGGAACTAGAAAGTTTAGAAGACACTTAGAAGGTTGTAAGATTGGATCATACCACAGATACGTTAACAACAACGACATAGTACCAAGAGTACCGCCATCAACATTTGGCTTTATTCACGGTGGTAAACTAATGTATATCAATAGTTTTGGTAATATTAGACCATCAACGTTATGGCAACGATTTAAGGACGCACTAAGAGGGTTTTGGGATGCAATGAAGCAACTTAAATTCTTTGACTTTGTGGCCGATCATGCTATGCCTAACTATGTTGAGTATGTAGATAACCTAGATGAAGAGACTCCACAGGTAAAGTAGATAAATACTATTAACAATTAGGAGAATACTATGAACTTTGTGAATATAGCAAAAGATTGGATACACGACAGAGCGACAGAAAGAACAAGTTGGGATGGAGCAATGCTTATTGTAGCAGGCTTATCCTTCATATTCTTTAACGGGATAGCAACAATAGTTGCATGGGGTGCTGTAGCATATGGCATCTGGACATTAGTAAAAGAGGATTAATAATGAGTCATTACACATTAGCAACGCCAATAGATACATGGCAGAAAATTAGAGATGACCTAACTGCTAAAGGGTTAGACCCTGATGTAGTTTTAGCAAACTCAAAAGAAACACCCGCGGCAACAGGTAATACACCAGTTGATGAAGCACTATACAAATGTATTTTTTGTAGAGATGTAAGCGGTACAGCAACTCAATACTTTATTAAGTTGGCTGACGATTCTTTATGGAAGGCTACAGGTTACGATGCTAGTACACTAGCAACTGCTGATTTAACAGCAGAAGAAATAGATACTTTAGACGGAACATACTAGAGTAAATGAAATACGACGAGATCATTGAAGCCACCAGATCAAAAAGACTGATGGCTGACGCCGGTGGCGGTGCTGGAGGCGGTGGTGGTGCTGGTTCAGGAGCAGGAGCAGGTTCAGGCGGTGGCGCAGGAGCAGGCAATGGTTCAGGTGGCGGT
>Ga0075444_10000625_pt1 | contig 21108 bp, 16 predicted proteins | sample CoawatmetaG01DNA_FD_76836 | JGI IMG/M metagenome (GOLD analysis project Ga0075444, IMG submission 76836) | Marine microbial communities from the West Antarctic Peninsula - Coastal water metaG017-DNA | ecosystem: Environmental > Aquatic > Marine > Coastal | place: Atlantic Ocean: West Antarctic... | reverse complement strand
TCTACTTTAAACCAGTTTCTAGCAAAGTCATTTTCGTACATAGTTGCACTGAACTCTAAGTTTCCAAAATCAGCTATGTAATTAAAAGAAGTTGTTTCGTGGTTATTATCCATGTTGTCATAAGCCGAAAGGCCGTAACGTACGTGAGCATCTCTTCTAAAATCTGCATCAGCCAAACCTACGTAAGACTGATCTGAACTCTCATCAGAATCTTGATACTTAATGTTTAGCTCTTGATAAACGTTAGCATCGGCATCTGTATTAAGTCTTAATTTGATAACTAGATCGTCTTTATCAAAACCAGTATCTTCATCAGAACCTTTGATTGAATCAAATCCATCGGTTTGCCAAGCATGTGATTCAACGAGCATAGCAGCATTATCGCCAACAAAGCTGTAATGAATGTGTGTTCTTGAAGTTCCGTCTTGGCCAAGCTCTTGATTAATAAGCCCACCCGTCTTGTCTGCAATAGGAGTGCTCAGTAAGTTAATCGCACCACCAACGGTGTAAGGTCCTTGAGATATAGCAGCAGGTCCTTTAAGAACCTCTACTCCAGCTATTCTTCCAGCAGTAGGAAAGTAGTAAGCCGAAGAAGCCGAATATGGAGCAGGAGCTATAAGAATTCCGTCTTCCATTAGTGTAATTTTTCCAGAACGATCAGCATAAGTTCCTCTAATGCTGATGTTTGGTCTCAATCCATAACCTTCTTCAGGTCTGAAGTTAACACCAGCAACGTTTGATAAAATCTTGTGAATGTCTGTGTATTCAAAAATCTCTAAATCTTCTTCTGTTATTACAGAAGCTGATCCAGCAATCTTTTTGGCATCCTCTTTGGAACCAATTATTTCTACTACTTCCATCTCCACTTCTGATGCGAAAGAGCAAAAAGTCATAATTGATGCAGTCAAAACTAAAACAAATCTTTTCATTTTCTTAATCCTTAAGTTATTTTTTAATAATTTGAGTAATAATTCTCATTATGAGAATGAGAACGATTTGCATTATAGATGAGAACGATTCTCAATTGCAAGTTTTTTATTTAGAAAAATAAAACTTTTTCCAGAGAGACAGACCAAAAGCCAGAGACAAAAACCATAGCACAAACTCAATCCAATTCGGATTGCTGTTGTAACCAATAAAACCTTTGAGAAAAACACCCACTCTTCCTTTATCGTGAAGTAAATGAGAGTATTTTTCTTTTCCATGGATGTTATATGAATAGAACATTTCATTTTCATCCTCTAGCAAAGCAGCTTTGGGTTCGTGGATGTTCCACACTCTTGCTATTTGATTTTTAGCCAAAACGATAGATCCATCTTCAAGATTTTTATCTTCAAGACCCACCCAATCTAAGTGATCGCCCTTCACTAAAAATTCTTCTGCTTCGTGTGAACCGTAAGCCACCATTCCGGAGGCAAAAATAGCGAGCAGCAAAGTTGTTACTTGAAAAAATTTGGTTAGATCTACCCTTCTGCCTTGAACAACAACCGCGTAACCAATTATGGATGCAAGAATCATCCCAGAGAAGAAACCCACGTATGAGAATGTTCCTAAGACTGAGAAACTTCCCATCAAGAAAATGGCAGTTTCGAATCCTTCTCGTAAAATTGCGAAAAAGACCAAAAAGAATATCCCCCACCCAGCCGTTTGCATGGCCATTTCCGTTTGCCCTTCTAAAACTTTCTTATTGCTGACCTGTTTGGCAAGCCAAAATATGACGTACCAAAGAAGTCCTGCCGTGATGAACATAAGAATGGCTTCAACTAGTTTTTCAATCGATTCGTTTCCAATGGATTCTTTAATGCTACTGAGCAATAAAGCGATAAGGACACTTGCAAGGATGGATGCGAAAACGCCGTACCAAAGTTGCCTAATTTCTTTTTTTAAACCCTGTCTGGAAATGACCGTGTAGATAATGCCTACTATCAGTGCAGCCTCTAAAGTTTCTCGAAAGGTTATTATAAATTCATTCACGGGCACGAATGATAATGATTCTTATTCAGTAAATCAATGCTTAACGCTCGTGCTTATGAGAATCCAGATCTTTTGCTATATCTTCGTGGTCACCCACCATGATATGTCTGTCGCTTTTGGTTACGTATTTCTCCAATATGGGTATGAAAAGTAACGGCAAGATGCCTCCCAGTACTATCCCAAAAGTTGCTGAACGCATAGTTGGATCAAGTATAGACGCTATTAAATCTGCCAATATGTGGGCCACCACAGCACCAATTATTCCAGCAACATGACCGCTGGTTGCAGTTTTTAATAATCTATTGATACTCCATCCTGAGTAATAACCAATTATCAAAAGGCTTACATGAACTATTCCAAACACAAAACCTCTAAGTATTCCTTGCTCAAGGCCCAACAGTTCAAGTATGGCTTCCATGTATTAGTCCAACTCCTTATCAAGATCAAACGCGTCATGCAAACAAATAACAGCCTGCTTCATAGAATCTTTCTTTATGACCACCGATATTTTTATCTCCGAAGTGGTGATCATTAGAATGTTAATCTCCGCATCAGCTAACGCCTGGAACATCTTGCTTGCTATGCCCGCATGAGCACGCATTCCTCTCCCCACAACGCTTATCTTGGCTATGTCACTATCAACTTCCACCAAACCTCCACCGAAGGAGTTGGACATATCTTCAAGAATTTTTTCCGCAGCGGCAGCGTCATTTTCGTTTACGGTAAAGGTAAAATCGGTAGTTTTGTCAGCACTTATATTTTGAACTATTACGTCAATGTCTATGCCTGCTTCGCTAATCGGGCCTAAAATCTTTGCAGCTATCCCAGGGACGTCCGGTACGCCTCTGATTGTTAATTTGGCTTCTGAATCTATGCTGCTTATTCCAGATACAATTGGTCTTTCCATAATTTCTTTTTCCTCCTCTATTAGAGTTCCTTCTCCTTTATTAAAACTAGACAGGACTCTAATGGGCATTTGATATTTACTTGCATATTCTACTGCACGTAACTGAAGAACTTTAGCACCCATACTAGAAAGTTCTAGCATTTCTTCAAAAGTTAATTTGCTCAATAAACGTGCCTTTTCATATAAACGCGGGTCGGTAGTAAAGACCCCATCAACATCGGTAAAAATTTGGCACTCATCTGCCTTAAGAGCAACTGCCAAGGCTACTCCCGTGGTATCGGATCCTCCTCTACCAAGAGTGGTAATGTCACCCTCATCATTCATTCCTTGGAATCCAGTTATTACAGGAACAATTCCTTTCGATATATCTTTTTTGATCTTGTCTGCCTGGACATTCAGTATCCTTGCCCTACCGTGCATTGAATTTGTTCTTATGCCTAATTGATAGGCCGTGTATGATTTTCCTTGGATATTCCTTTTTAACAATGCCATGGCCAATAAAGCGACTGATATTTGTTCTCCCGTTGATATCAAAGCATCGTATTCTCGTAGGTCTGGATTGGGGTTTATATCTTTTGCGAGCTCAATCAAGTCATCGGTGCTCTTTCCCATGGCGGATAAAACTACCACCACTTGATTGCCTGCGGTTACCGATTGCGCAACAAGGTCTGCAACAGCTTCAATTCGATCGACATCTGCTACAGAAGTTCCACCGAATTTTTTAACAATTAACTTACTCATGAGTGTTTAGATTTTTAAAAAGTCGATCAGTTTATATTACTGGTTTGCTATTGAAAGAAGTAAATCCGATATTGAAGATAACACTATTTCAATATCTTCAGCATTTTCGACTCCACCTTGTGCAAAATCAGGTCTTCCTCCACCGCTGCCACCAAGCTGAGAAACTAAGTGTCTCATAACATCTCGAGCGTCTATATCTTGTACTTCTTTGGAAACTGCAACGACGACCGGCAGTTTGTCTCCAGAAACAGAGATAAGAATAATTACTAAATTGGGGTGTTTGTTTCTAAGTTGATCTGCAGTCTCACGTAACGCCGAGGTATCTACACCCTCCAATTTAGTAGCTACAAGACTGTAACCTCCAATTTCAACTATATCTTTAGCTATATCAGACACCGTAGAGCCTACAGCTTTATTCTTATGCTTATTTATTGACTGGACCAAGAGACTGTTGTGACTTTTAAGTTCCAATACTTTGTTAAAGATCTTGTCGTCTGAGTTCACGACCTCTTCAACCTGAGGCAAATCTAAATTGCCTTTTTCCAATGAATTCAATTCTTGAAGGAGTGAATCGTTTTCATTTTTTAATTGCAATACTTTCTCTAAGAATTGCTCATATGAAGTATTCAGTTCCTTACAAATTCCATCCACTCTTTGCTTAAGCTCCCTTAAACTTTCTAAAGCTTGTAAATTCTTAGAGGGTTTGATGTCTTGAATTTCTCCAGTCTTAAGCTCAGAAGAAGCGGTCTGCAATTTGGAGTGCAATTCTTTCATGAGCCCTTGGGCGCCCAATCCAGTAACAGCTTCGATTCTTCTTACGCCCGCTGAAATTCCAGATTCACCGGTAATTTTCATAAAATCTATATCACCCGTTTTTTGTACATGCGTGCCTCCACACAACTCAACCGAAAACCCTTTTCCTATATTCAGGACTCTTACTTCTTCACCATACTTGTCGCCAAAAAAAGCAATTGCACCTTTCTTTTCTGCTTCTTTCATTGTCATAATCTCTGTCGAGGTCTCTGTATTCTTCTCAATTACTTGATTAATTAAATCTTCAATTTGAGTGATCTCTTCATCAGAAATACTCTTTGGGTGAGTGAAGTCAAATCTCAACCTACCCGAGTCCACCAGAGACCCTTTTTGTTCAATATGATCCCCCAAAACTTTTCTTAAAGCTGCTTGCAAAAGGTGGGTGGCAGAATGATTGCGTATAGTTTTATCCCGAAGCTCAATATTTATTTGAGCACTTACATCGTTGTCCTTAGAAATGTTACCTTCTACAACGGTTCCAATATGGGCAAAATGATCTCCAACCTTTTGGGTATCAATAACAGAGAAAATTAAATCTTTTCCAATCAAATCGCCTCTATCTCCAACCTGACCACCCGACTCAGCATAAAAAGGTGTTTGATCCAAAAAGACAATTCCTTCTTGACCTTTAGATAACCTATCGGTCTGACTAGATTCTGAAGATGAAATTAATTCAAGAACTTTTGATTCTGTAGCCGTTTCTTCGTATCCTAAGAATGAAGTTTTGCTTTCAATGGAAATGGATTCTGGAAGCATTGCATTGAAATTACTTGAAGCTCGAGCTCTTTTTCTTTGCTCCGTCATCAGTCCATCGTATCCCTTTAGGTCCACTTCCAGTCCTTTCTCTCGAGCAAAATCCGCTGTCATATCGACAGGAAAGCCAAATGTATCGTAAAGCTTGAAGGCAAGCTCTCCAGAAATTATATGGTCTTTCAATTTTTTTACCTCTGCTTCAAGCAAAGCCATGCCTTGTTGTAAAGTTGAAGCAAACTGGTCTTCTTCTTGAAACAAATTAGCTTTGATTATATCAATGTCTCTTTTAATTAAAGGGTGTGCATCGCCCATCTCTTTGACTAAAACCGGGACCATTGAAGAAAGTATATGGTCTTTTGCACCTAGCTTGTTTGCGTGCCTAAGGGCTCGTCGAATTATTCTTCTCAGCACATAACCGCGACCTTCATTGCTTGGTACTATACCCTCAGCAATCAGAAAGGCACTTGCACGGAGATGATCTGCTATTACTCTTAAGGAAGGGTTTGTAAAATCACTGTTGTCCGTTAAACGGCCCGCTTCCGCAACTAAAGACTTAAATAAATCGATATTGTAATTGTTGTGCTCATTCTGCAGAACAGCCGCTATTCTCTCCAAGCCCATGCCGGTATCAACACACGGATTGGGTAAAGGGTTCAGCACCCCATCTTTAGACCGGTCAAACTGTGTAAAGACTAAATTCCATATCTCAATAAATCTATCGCCCGGATCAGAACCTATAATGGGCGGCGACCCTTCTATAGATTCACCATGATCGTAATAGATCTCACTGCACGGTCCGCAAGGACCAGTATCTCCCATGGTCCAAAAATTCTCATCATCTTCAAGTCTAGATATTCGATTAGGATCTATGCCAATTACATCTTTCCATATTTTTTCAGATTCGTCGTCATCAACGTGAACGGTTATCCAGAGTTTCTCAGCTGGGATTCCATATTTAACGGTTAACAATTCCCAAGCAAATTCAATTGCTTCTTTCTTAAAATAATCTCCAAAACTAAAATTGCCCAACATCTCAAAGAAAGTATGATGTCTTGCAGTGTAGCCAACGTTGTCAAGATCGTTATGCTTGCCCCCAACCCTTAGGCATCTTTGTGAACTAACCGCTCGAGTATAAGATCTTTTCTCTACGCCCAAAAGCATGTCTTTGAAGGGCACCATTCCGGCATTTGTAAACAATAAAGAAGGGTCATTAGAAGGTATTAACGATGAACTCTCTACAAGCTCATGACCTCTTTCTTGAAAGAATTCTAAATAAATTTGTCGAATTTCGTTTGTATTTAACATCTTAAGTATTCAGTAATATTTAGAATATTTCTTCAAAGAAATTTAACATGGCTTGCCAAGATCGATCATTGGCCTCCTTGTTGTATTGAGTTCCCATGGCAACATCATTGGCTTCAGGGTTTGTAAAAGCATGATATGTTCCACCGTAACTGTGTAATTGCCAGTCGGCTTTTGCGGATGTCATTTCTTTCTGAAAATTGTCTACCATTTCTAAAGGCACCATGGGGTCTCTTTCGCCATGAAGCACAAGGATCTTACTCTTAATGCTTCCAGCATCAAGATTTGAACTCATAAGAAGGCCGTGAAAACTAACCACCCCTTTAACATCTGAACCACTTCTAGCTAGATCCAAAACCACTAAGCCACCAAAACAATAACCAATCGCTGCCACCTTAGACGAATCTACTCCTGGTAAGGTTCTCCCAAATTCCAAAGCACAATTAATCCTACTTTTAAGCAAGTCACGATCAGAAATTAAAGGGGACATTAAAGATTCATTTTCCTTCGCATCTCTGCCAACTCTTCCGTTTCCATACATATCCACCGCCATGGCAACGAAGCCTAATTCCGCCAGCTCGTTAGCACGCTGATGAACAAAATTATCTTTTCCAGCCCAAGTGTGGGCTATCAAGACCAGGGGTGCATTTACTATTTCGGGGTACGCGACATAACCCAACATCTCGATGTCAGATGCGTATTGAACTTCTTCTGTTTTCATTTCTTAACCTTTAATTTCCACCAGTTCTTTTTTAAATCTTTTATAATTTTCTACATAATGATGAGCAGACATCAAGAGACCTTGTTGCTTTTTATCATCAAGCTCTCCTTTAACTTTTCCTGGTGATCCCATTACTATTGACCCGTCCGGAACAACCATGCCTTCAGTTATCAACGCATTTGCACCAATCAGACATCCTTTTCCTATTTTTGCTCCATTCAAAACAACGGCATTAATACCGATCAAACTTCCATTTCCAACAGTGCATCCATGCAACATAACATGATGACCAATGGTCACATCTTCACCTATGTTGAGCGGGAAGCCATAGTCAGTATGCAACACAGCGCAGTCTTGTACATTGCTTCTCTTGCCTACGGTTATCAATTCGGTATCTCCTCTTAAAATTGCCCCAAACCAGACACTGGCGTCTTTGCAAAGTTTTACTTTTCCAAGAACAGTTGCGTTATTTGCAACATAATAGTCCTCTCCCTCTGTCTCTATAAAGTCCTCTCCTAATTTGTAAATCATAAAGCCTCCTAAGTGTTTCCTTTAGATTGTAAATCGATGCCTGCATCAAGGGTTAAATTTAAAAAATTTACAGTAATCATCGCCGTTAGACCCCATATTATAAAGGAGTCATATTTATATGCAGGCATATAAAAAGATTCATTTTCTTTCTGAATAAAATCATTGCGATGCCTTTTGTCTTGCAAAAGAAATGATAAAGGCACTTTAAAACACGCATCAATTTCATCGGAGTCAGTATTTAATTCAGCCTGATCAGGCACAATACCAACATAAGGTGTCACGCTAACTTTAAACCTTGAAACTGTCGTATCAAGAGCGCCCAATATTCTTACTGAACTTCTATCAAGTCCCGTTTCTTCTTCAGACTCTCTCAAGGCCGTTTCCTCTAAGGAGGCGTCAGAATCTTCTAACATGCCTCCAGGAAAAGCCACCTCTCCTCCATGGGAAGAGACTTTGTTTGATCTTAGGGTATACAATAAACTGGGGTCATCTGTATCTGACAATGCCAATAAAACAGCAGCTTTTCGTAGGTTATCTACGGGAGGAATGTTTTGGTAATTTTCTAACTTCTTTTCAATCTTGCTTAACATGAATTAATTAATTAGTTTTATTTGAATAGTTTATACTTCTCGCGCATTAAATCTAAATAATACAGATCAAATGAAATATTGTAGTAAGTGTGGCAACTCAGTAGAGAAAAAAATACCTGAAGATGATAACAGATTAAGGGATTGTTGTTCTTCCTGCGGAGAAATTCATTACGTTAATCCCAAGGTTATTGTAGGAACGGTACCCGTTAAAGACAATAAAATACTTTTATGTAAAAGAGCCATCCAGCCTCGATATGGCCTTTGGACATTGCCCGGAGGTTTTTTAGAAAACGGTGAAACCATAAAACAAGGCGCTTTCAGAGAAACCGAAGAAGAGACAAATACTAAAGTAGAAATGGGCCATCTATATGCAATTTTTAATATTCCACAAATTGCACAAATCTATATGCTTCATTTATCCGAGGTAGTCAAAGATGACTTCAAAGAAACTTCAGAAAGCTTGGAAGTTAAACTCTTCAGCGAAGAAGAAATTCCATGGGATCAATTAGCATTCCCTTTCGTTCCCACCATTTTGAAATATTATTTTGAAGACAGAAAGAAAGGCATTTTTCCGCTCAGAACAGAAACTATCGAACGGCCCGTGGTGACAAAAAATTAACCAGTAAACTCTCTTGCATTCATAAAAAATTGCATCCAAGGTCCGTATTCTTCCCATTCATCAGGACTCCAAGAGTATTGAGATTGTAGAAACACTCTCTCAGGATGAGGCATCATCAGCGTAACTCTACCCGATTTATTAGTAACACCAGCCACGCCCAAATAAGAACCATTCGGATTTTGAGGGTAACTCTCAGTTAACAAACCGTTGTCATCTGCATAAACTATAGGTGTTAATTGCTTGCTGGACAGAATAGAAGTTGCTTCGCGAGAAGATGAGACTCGTCCTTCTCCATGAGCAACGGGTATAGGCAAGACGGAACCAGCCATGTCTTTAAAAAAAATTGAAGGCGACTCTTGTACGATGGTTTGAACCAATCTAGATTCAAACTTTTCAGAGGTATTTCTTACAAATTTTGGCCAACCCGCAGATCCAGGTATAAGATCTTGGAGTAAAGCTAAAGTCTGACATCCGTTGCAAACCCCTAAAGTAAAGACTTCTTCATTCAAGAAAAACTCACTGAATTGTTTTCTTAGATTCTCGTTGTAAAGAATATTTGTTGCCCACCCTCCTCCGGCACCTAAAACATCACCATACGAAAACCCTCCACAAGCAACTAAACCCTTGAAGTCTTTGAGCTCATGTTTTCCTTTTATTAGGTCGGTCATGTGAACGTCTACACATGTAAAACCTGATCTATCAAAAGCAGCAGCCATTTCAACTTGTCCGTTAACTCCTTGTTCTCTTAAGATGGCGATTAAAGGCTTTTGGTTCCAAGAAGGCATAACCTTAGGTAGGTCGAAATTTAATACTGGCGAAAGACCTAATCTTTCAATATCGTTATCAAATTTATACTCTTGTGAAGCTGTTTCAGGATTGTCTCTGAGGCTCTGCATTTCATAGCTTACTCGATTCCAATCTTTTAAAAGATCTTCAAGGTTCCACTTTTCAACTATTTGGTCATCATGAATTAAGTTAATATTTCTTGATGTATTTATTGAGCCTACCTTGTGCGTATGTTCATCCAACCCACATTCTTTCATTGCCTTCATTACCGTTGATAAATGCTCTTTTTGAACCTGAACAACAACTCCAAGCTCTTCATTGAAAAGGATATCAATTAGATTTTTTCCATGACACATCAATGAATCTAATTTAATGTCAACTCCCACTCTTCCCGCAAATGCCATCTCTGAAATTGTAGCTATCAGTCCTCCATCGGATCTATCATGGTAAGCAAGTATTTTTTTATTTGATAACAAGTCGTGAATCTTATTAACCAAAAAAGGCATTTCTTCAACACACTCAACATCAGGCGGGTTGCCCATCAAAACTTGGTTTACTTGCGAAGCAATACTTCCTCCTAATCGAGTATTCCCTTTAGCTAAATCAATAAACAGTAACACAGCAGTCGGATCTACTTTTAGCTGAGGAGTTATAGCTATGTTTATATCTTCTAATGCGCTAAATGCAGAGACGACTAATGATAAAGGTGAAATGACGGAAGAATCCTTGTCGCCAGTTCTCCAATCTGTAGCCATAGACAAGGAGTCCTTTCCAACTGGTATTGCAATACCCCATTTAGGGCAAAGGTCCATCCCAACAGTCTTCACTGCTTGGTGCAGATCTTGGTCTCCTGATAATCTATCAGGAGCACCCATCCAATTAGCAGAAAGCTTAAGATCTGACAGGTTTCTTATTCCAGAGGACATTATATTTGTTACTGCTTCTGCAACCGAAATACGCGCGGCAGCTGCTGGATCAAGTATGGCACACGGTGTTCTTTCTCCAATAGACATAGCTTCTCCACTCATCCCGGTGAAACTTGTACGAGTTATGCAGTGGTCAGAAACAGGTACTTGCCAAGGACCAATCATCTGGTCTCTAACAATCAAACCGGTTACGGTTCTGTCTCCAATAGTTATTAAGTAATTTTTGCTTGCCACTGTAGGGTGCCTGAGAACTTGGTGAAGAAGAGGCCCCACATCTTGTCTTGATAGATCAACTATGCCAATTTTTTTTGGCTTATTATTAAAAGATCTGGAAGTTTTAGGTGGTTTCCCAAACAGCGTTTCAAGAGAAAGGCTAATTGGATAGTTATCAAATTCTTCGTCATAAACCTCTAACAAAGAACCTTCCGTAATTTCTCCTATAACGGCAAAAGGACATCTTTCTCTATGGCAAAGATTTGTAAATTCATTAATAGCATTGTCTTCAATTGCTAAAACATACCTCTCTTGTGATTCATTGCACCAAATTTCCATTGGAGACATTCCGGGCTCTGCATTCGGTATTTTTCTTAATTGGATAACTCCTCCGCGGCCGCTGTCATTGATCAGCTCTGGAACAGCATTAGACAAACCTCCTGCACCTACATCATGGATAAATAGAATGGGGTTATCGCTACCCTTTTGCCAGCACCTGTCTAAAACTTCCTGGCATCTCCTTTCCATTTCAGGATTTTCACGCTGAACCGAAGCGAAATCTAAGTCCAAATCTCCAGAACCAGAGGCAAGTGAAGAAGCTGAGCCACCCCCTAAACCTATAAGCATTGCTGGCCCACCTAAAACAATTAATTTTGAACCGATTGGTACTTCTTTTTTATTAACATGACCTTCCTTAATGTTCCCTAAACCACCTGCAAGCATAATTGGTTTGTGGTATCCGTAGGTGTTGAGACCATCCCCTATGTCTGTTTTCATCTCAAAAGACCTGAAGTAACCAAGGATATTGGGACGACCAAACTCATTGTTAAATGCGGCCGCCCCTATTGGTGCTTCCAACATAATCTGCAGTGGTGTCGCAATTCTTCTCGGTGTATTTTCTTCTATTTCCCATGGCTCATTCAGGGCTGGTATCCTTAGATTTGAAACAGAATAACCAGATAGTCCTGCCTTTGGCTTAGCACCAATGCCCGTTGCTCCTTCATCTCTTATCTCGCCTCCCGATCCGGTTGCCGCTCCTGAAAAAGGAGAGATGGCGGTAGGATGATTGTGCGTTTCAACTTTGATAACAATGTGGACAGGCTCTTCTTTTGCTGAATAGACATTTCTTTCTCCTGCAGGATAGAACCTACCTGAAGTATTTCCTTTGAATACGGCCGCATTATCTTCATACGCTGAAAGAATTCCGGAAGGATTCTTTTTGTGAGTATTTCTAATCATCCCAAACAAACTTAAGGGTTGAGATTTTCCATCAATTTTCCAGTCGGCATTAAAAATTTTATGACGACAGTGCTCTGAATTTGCTTGTGCAAACATCATCAATTCAGCATCGGATGGATTGGAGTTAGTTGCTAAGTAGCTACTATACAAATATTCAATCTCTTCTTTGTTTAGGGCAAGGCCAAGTAAGCCATTAGCGACTTCTAGAGCAGCTATTCCATCTTTATGCATGGGAATCTTAGTAAATGGTTTAGGCGTTGAGCTTAAGAATATATCTTTAGATTTAAGCAGATCTAGTATGATATTTTCAGTCATCCTGTCGGATAATTCTAATCCTGCTTCATAGAGGTTCGCTGCACTTATTGTCTTGCTGTTATCAAAAGAATAATAAAACCCTCTCTCGATCCTCTGAAAAAAACTTAGTCCGCTATTGTGTAAAATTTCAGTAGCTTTTGATGACCAGGGTGAAATGGTTCCAAATCTAGGAACAACTGTAAGTGAAATTTCTTTTAAATTCTCTTCGAAGGGTGCTGCTTTAAGGATACTTTTTAACTGTTCTAATTGATCAGCTTTGAGAGCCCCTTTAAAGGAAAGGAAATAGACCTCAGAACATCCAACAACTTCAATTTTTTTATTGGCAATAGCCAATTTTTTATTAATGGAGTCTAGTCTAAAATTGGATAATCGAGCAGATCCCTTGATGGCAATAACCGATTTGGAAATTTCTTTTATTGAATTCATTTGAGCTAGTTGAAGAATTATAGACCATGAATTAAAAAATTAGGAACACTTTATATAGTGTTGAATACTCGAAGTTGACACTACATCTAGTATAAATGATGAAAAAATGATCAATTACATATAAGATGAATGGGTAATTGTGGGGATATTGCTTGAAATCGATTCGACTAAAATATTTATTTATTTCCTGCTTGTGCTTTTTTGCACTCCTTGGAGTTGACTCCCATTTAACAGCGTCCTATTCAAACCCTGATGCAGATTTCTACGACAAAGAAATAGAGCGTCTTTGGTACAAAGATCCTGCAGGTTATTCAACTTTTAAAAGAAGGGTCCAAGACAGACTCCCTCAATACAGAGATTCTTTTGAATCTGCCTCTAGAAACTTAGATGTTCACTGGACTTTGATAGCGGCTATTAGCTATCAAGAATCACACTGGGATCCGAGAGCTATTTCAAATACAGGCGTCAGAGGCATGATGATGCTAACTCAAAAAACAGCTAAAGAAATGGGCATCAAGAAGAGAACCGATCCACAACAAAGCATCTATGGAGGTGCCAACTACTTTCAAAAAACTTTTGGGAGATTACCAGATTCCATACCCAAATTAGATAGAATATGGATGTCATTAGCTGCATATAATCTTGGTTTCTTAAACCTAGACGAAGCCAGAGAGTTGACAGCCCGTGAAGGTAAAAATCCAGATAATTGGACTGATGTAGTTCACTATCTCTCTCTGCATCTTGAAAATAGATATGGGGACGAAACAAAAGACAAAAAAAATAAAGGCTCTAAAGCTATTGAGTACGTCGATAGAATAAAACTCTATTACCAAACACTCTCTATTCTTGAAAAAAGTAAAATGATGGAAGAATCAGCCCATGATGAGTTGGTTCTTTAGTTCAGCAACTCTGTCTCTGTAGGCAGCCGCTTCTTCAAACTCCAAATCTTTTGCATACTTGTACATTAAATCTTCAACCCTTGTTATTTCTTTTTTCAAAGCGATTGGGTCTGATAAACTTTCTAAAGGTAAGAAGTCTGCATTGATATTATCAATCTTAGTTCTAGTCTTAGTCTTCCCTTTTACAGACCTTGCCCCCTCCATGACATCAGAAATCCCCTTGGTAATACCAACTGGAGTGATATTGTGCTGTTCGTTGTATTCCTCTTGAATCTTTCTTCTTCGGTCTGTTTCTTTAATTGCCCTTTCCATGGAACCTGTAACCTTATCGGCATACAGGATAGCCTTACCCTCAATATGTCTTGCTGCTCGACCTATGGTCTGTATGAGTGAACTTTCAGACCTTAAGAACCCCTCTTTATCAGCATCCAAAATTGCAACCAGTGCCACTTCTGGTATATCTAAACCTTCTCTTAATAAATTAATTCCTACCAACACATCGAACACACCCAGTCTTAAATCTCTTAAGATTTCAACACGCTCAACGGTATTAATGTCTGAATGCATATATCTAACTCTTACCCCCTGCTCATCCAGGTAGTCTGTTAGATCCTCTGCCATACGCTTGGTAAGAACGGTGACTAAAACTCTATATTTATTTTTTGCATATTTCTTAACTTCTGAGAGCAGATCATCCACTTGGTGAGTTGCGGGCCTTATTTCTATCGGAGGATCAGTTAACCCTGTAGGGCGGACCACTAATTCAACTGTTTCTCCTGAATTTTCTATTTCATACTTTCCCGGTGTGGCAGACAAGAACACTCTTTGTCCAGAAAGCATTTCCCATTCATCAAACCTTAAGGGCCTATTATCTAATGCCACTGGTAATCTAAAGCCGTAATCAACAAGTGTTTGTTTGCGAGAACGATCGCCTCTATACATACCGCCTAATTGAGGCAAGGAGACATGTGATTCGTCTACAAAAACCAGAGCGTCTTTAGGTAAATATTCATATAAAGTGGGTGGCGCTTCTCCTGGCTCCCTGTCTGATAGAAATCTAGAATAATTCTCTATCCCAGAACAGAAACCTAGCTCCTGAAGCATTTCCAGATCATAAAGAGTTCTTTGCTCAAGCCTCTGAGCCTCTACTAACTTATTCTCTTTATTCAAAAAAGCCAATCTCTCTACCAACTCTTCTTTAATGTAATCAATGGCTTTTAGAATTCTATCTCGATTTGTAACGTAATGGGACTTTGGGTAAATAGTTGTTCGTGGGACTTCTCTAAGAATTTCTCCTGTTAAAGGATCAAAAAATTTTAATGATTCTATTTCGTCTCCTAATAGCTCTATTCTTAGAGCTTCTTTTTCTGAATCGGCCGGAAAGACATCAACAACATCTCCTCTTACTCTATACATTGATCTCTTAAAATCTATTTCATTTCTTTCGTATTGAAGCTCAGCTAGACGCCTCAATAGAGTCCTTTGCTCAACCACATCCCCTCTGTCAAGATGCAATACCATTTGTAAATAAGATTGAGGATCACCGAGACCATATATAGCTGAAACGGAAGCAACTATGATCACATCACGCCTTTCCATTAGTGCCTTAGTGGCTGAAAGTCTCATTTGCTCAATGTGCTCATTAATTGAAGCATCTTTTTCAATGAACATATCGGTACTTGGAACATAAGCCTCTGGCTGATAGTAATCATAATAAGAGACAAAGTATTCAACTGCATTATCAGGAAAGAATGATTTGAACTCTCCGTACAATTGAGCAGCGAGAGTTTTATTATGTGCCATAACTATGGCGGGTCTTTGCAGTTCTTGAATGACATTCGCAACAGTAAAGGTCTTACCTGATCCAGTAACACCTAATAAAGTTTGGTTCAATAAACCACCGTTGATTCCCTCAATAAGTTTGCTTATAGCCTGAGGCTGGTCACCTGCTGGCTTGAAGTCAGAAACAATTTTAAATTCTTTTACCATTAAATTTTTTTAAAAAATGATTATAAGCTTTGTTAGGAAAGGTTATAATCATCCTATTCCTCGATAGCTCAGTCGGTAGAGCAATTGACTGTTAATCAATGGGTCGCTGGTTCGAGCCCAGCTCGAGGAGCCAAATTAAAAAAGGTTCATAAGCTTACGTTTATGAGCCTTTTTTTCTCTCTTTTGTTAGGATATATCAAATACAAATAAATCAAAGTTTTTTAAATGGCAGCACAACTATTCAATCCTCAATCAGAAGACCACTTCACCCTCAGCAGGTCTAGAGTTGATAACTTCTTAGATTGTTCAAGGTGTTTCTATTTAACAAACCGGGTTGGTATTGCAAGACCTCCATCGTTCCCCTTTAATTTAAATAACGCAGTAGATACATTGTTAAAGAACGAATTCGATATGTATCGCGAACAAAGAAAAGCCCATCCAATTATGATTGAAAATAGGATTAATGCTATTCCGTATGAACATCCAGACATAGAAGAGTGGAGAGAGGCTCTGCGTCATGGAGTGAAAAGATTTCATGAACCCACCAACTTGCTATTAAGGGGCGGGCTTGATGATGTATGGATTGACACTAAAACACATCAACTTATTGTAGTTGACTATAAAGCTACATCAAAAAAAGGTGAAGTCAGTTTAGATGCTGATTGGCAAATAGGTTATAAACGGCAGGTAGAATTTTATCAGTGGCTACTTAGAGGGAACTCATTTGACGTCTCAGACACTGCTTACTTTGTTTACTGTAATGGCGTCTCTGAGAAAGATGAATTTAATGACTGCTTGGAATTTAAAACAAAATTGATTCCCTATAAAGGGAATGATTCCTGGATAGAGCCAACTTTAATGGACTTGAAAGCTACTTTGATGGGTGACAATCCACCAGAGGCTTCAAGTAATTGCAGCTATTGCAGTTATGTTAGAAAAACTTTGACTATATAATTATTTTCTTCTCCAAGAAGTCCCTTCAACAGAATCTTCCAGAATAATATTCATATCTTCAAGTTGATCACGAATTTGATCTGATCTTTTAAAGTTTTTACCTTGTCTTGACTGCTCTCGTTCAAAGATCAAAGCATCAATTTCTTTTTCAGTTAGATTTACTCCTGATTGCAAATAACCTTCTGGATCCTGTTGAAGAAAACCCAAGGGCTCTGATAATTGAATCATGGAGCTTGCCAGCACATTCGCCTCTGACAAATTACCAGATTCTTTTAAAAGATTGACGGACCTCGCCATCTCAAAAAGAACTGCCAACGCCCCCGGAACATTAAAATCATCAGACATGCTCTTTTTAAAAGATTCAGAAAATGAACTTTCCGTCACGCCATTAAATTCTACAGAGCACCCTTTTATGGAAGTGTATAAACGATCTAGAGATGATTGAGCTTCTTGCAAGCCTTCATGAGAATAATTCATGGGACTTCTGTAATGACTCGAAATCAAAAAATATCTCACGACTTCACTGGGGTACTCTTTTAGTACACTCTTTATAGTTATAAAGTTATTTAACGATTTTGACATCTTTTCTTGGTCAATTCTTAGGGAGCCGGTATGAACCCAATACGATGCAAAATCTTTTCCGGTTGCGCACCTGGATTGAGCAATTTCATTCTCATGGTGTGGAAATTTTAGATCCATACCTCCGCCATGAATATCGAAAGATTCACCCAAAGCATCCATCGACATGGCAGAACATTCAATATGCCATCCTGGCCTTCCCTTTCCCCAGGGGGAGTCCCAAACTAAACCAAAATCCACTTTCTTCCATAATACAAAATCTGCAGGATTCTTTTTTTCAACATCCACATCAATTCGTGCACCTGGAAGCATATCTTCCGTGTTTCTTCTTGATAACTGCCCATATTCTTTAAATGAATCGGTAGAAAAATAAACATCGCTCTTCCCTTCATAAGCATGATCTTGCTCTATCAATTTTTTGATTAGATTTATTATAGATTCAATATTCTCAGTTGCTCTTGGTTCATGGTCAGGTTCTATCATTCCTAATGCACCAAAATCAGCATGCATAGAAGCTATATGTATTTTTGTTAACTCCAAAGGCTCTATGCCTAACTCTGCAGACCTTGTAATTATTTTATCGTCAACATCCGTTATATTTCTTATGTAATCGACTGAATAACCGACATGTCTTAGGTATCTAACGATTAAATCAAAACATAAAAAAGTTCGTGCGTGGCCAATATGAGAATCATCATAGACAGTCATTCCACAAACGTACATTTTTACCTTATTCGGCTCATAAGTTTCTAGCGGTTCTTTTTTACCACTTAAAGTATTGTATATTTTCATAACCCAGAAGCCTCTTCCAACCTCATCAAGACTCTTTCTTTTCCTAACAACTCCGTCACTTTATCTAATTCCGGACCTGATAATTGGCCGGTAATTGCCGCCCTAATAGGCATGAATAAATCCTTTCCTTTCTTGCCGGATTCTTCACCAATTTTTTTCATGGTAAGGTGCCAGTCTCCCCAGTTTTCTTCAACAACATTCATTGCTGTCATGAACATTGCTTTTCCTGCTTTGGAAAGAGTCTCTCTTATTTCTAAATCTTCTGGTAGCGGAAGATTAAAAAGTTTCCTTAAGTATGTTTTGGCCTCGTGAGGGAATAAAATATTATCTTTAATTAATTCTACAAACTGATCTAGATTAATATCATTTGGCAAATCTTCTTTAATATGAGGGGATAGCCATGTCACTAAATTTGAAATTTCTTCATTTTCTAGAACCTTCTTCTGCCAAAAGTTTAATTGATCTAAATCAAAACGACTTGGAGAGCTTGAAATACTTGAAATCTTAAAAACCGAAGAGAGTCCGTCAAGGCTTCTCAATTCATTATCTCCAATAGTATGACCCACTCTTGAAAGATAATTCGCAACTGCACTTGGAAAATAACCCATTTCCTTAAGCTCTTTAACGGAAAGGCTGCCATTCCTTTTGGAAAGTGGCGCTCCGTCATCTCCAGTGAACAAAGCAACGTGAACAAAAGTTGGAATAGCAAGATCTAACGCTTCAAGCAAAGCAATCTGTCTTGGTGTGTTGCTTAAATGATCTTCGCCGCGCAAAACGACATTGATTCCCATTAAAGAATCATCAACAGCGTTCGCAAACATAAAGGTTGGATTTCCATCTTTTTTCTTCACGATAAAATCGTCCAGATCAACTCCTGAAAAATTCTGCTCTCCCTTTACCAGGTCAACAAAACTAATGACTTTGTCTTTCGGAATTCTGAAGCGGTAAACGGGCATTAAACCTTTGGCCAGTTCTGTTTCAACTGCTCCTGCAGTTGCATTTGCCCAGGTACCGGCATAGCGCGGTGGCTGGCCAGCTGCAATTTGATTTCGTCTAATAATTTTGAGTTCTTCTTCGCTCATGAAGCAAGGATAAATAAGATCTTTTTCTAGAAGTGTGTCATAAAAAGATTTATAGATATTTGTTCTCTCAGATTGAAAATAAGAAAGTTCTACACCTCCTATCCTAGGACCTTCTTGCCAATTTAATCCCATCCACTCAAGATCATCACAGAGCGCTTCAGCATATTTTCTTTCTGATCTCTCCAAATCCGTATCTTCTATTCTTAATAAAAATGTCCCTTTAGTTTGTAAGGCTAGTAAAACATTAAGTAAAGCCGTTCGAAGATTTCCAAGGTGCATGTACCCTGTTGGACTTGGACAAAATCTAGATTTATATTCAGGCATATTATTATTTAATTGGAAGCGAGCCTCTAAACCACTATTATAGCCTCCTCGCGTTAATGAATTTATAAAAATATGAAACAGCTCTTAACAATTTTTAGTTTTACAGTAATTATATCTGGACTACTATGGTTATCTAGCTGTTCTCAAAATCAAGAAAAGGAGATAAAAGTGATTACTTTCAACACAACTATGGGTCCAATTGTTATTGAGTTATTTGAAGAAGAAGCTCCAAAAACATCAAAGAACTTTCTGGAATATGCAGAAAGTGGTTTTTTTAATGGCACTATATTTCATAGAGTCATACCTGGTTTTGTTATCCAAGGTGGCGGCATGGAACCTGGCATGCAAGACAAACAAGGTAACCCTCCAATACAAAACGAAGCAAACAATGGAGTCAAAAATCTTAAATGGTCACTCTCCATGGCCAGAACAAACGATCCTCATTCAGCAAGCTCACAATTCTTTATAAACCTTCAGAACAATATCTCCCTTGATCACACAGAAGAAACCAGCCAAGGCTGGGGGTACGCAGTTTTTGGAGAAGTTGTCGATGGATTCAAAACGGTTGAAGCTATAGCTGCCGTTCAAACTGGTGGTGTGAGTTTTCACCAAGACGTTCCTCTCGAAGAGATATCTATTTTAGATACCGTTGTTACGTCTGAGTAAGACTTATGGCTTATTGCTTTATATCTGACTTGCACCTTCACGAAAGCAGACCGGATATTACTGAAGCATTTATAAAGTTTACTACCAAAACAGCAAACCAAGCTGAACGGCTTTACATACTGGGTGATTTTTTTGAGACCTGGATAGGAGATGATGACAAGAATGATCTTGTCTCATTGGTAAAAGAAACCCTCATTGAACTCAATCAATCGACTAAAATTTATGCAATGCATGGTAATCGAGATTTTCTAATTGGAAATAAGTTTTTACAAGAGACGGGGGCTGTACTGCTAGAAGATCCAAAAAAAGAAAATATGTTTGGCAGGTCAGTTTTGCTAATGCATGGAGATCTTTTGTGTACTGACGATAAAGATTATCAATCCTTTAGAAAAACCACTAGAGAAGCTTCCTGGCAAAGAGATTTCCTGAGTAAGCCACTCCTTGAAAGGAAAGAGATTGCTTCAGAGCTTAGAGCAACAAGTAAAAAAGCTACCAGTGAAAAAAAGGAAAGTATCATGGATGTTTCTGATGATGAAGTGAAGAAGGTAATGACAAATCATTCCGTGAACCTGCTAATTCATGGTCATACCCACCGACCAAACAAGCATTCTTTAACTATAAATAACATACCTTCGCAAAGAATAGTCTTAGGTGACTGGGATAATTTTGGATGGTATATTTGGATGGATTCTAACTCTTGTGAGCTCAAGAAATTTTCTATTCTCTAGATCGTAACTGCAAAATCAGTCCTACTATAATCAAAATAAATGCCAGCAACAGCCTAGGGTCACCCAGGTACAATTCAGTTTCAACTGGATAGGCGATTGTTTTATCTAGAGCAGCAACCTTAAAGTCATGCTTCTCAGACATCTTTGGATTGGATATTACTTCCATAAATGCTCTTCGGCTTTTGTATCTCATTAAAGCTGCCATATCCCACTCTTCTGCATTTTCTATACCAACCAGG
>Ga0075444_10000619_pt1 | contig 21144 bp, 17 predicted proteins | sample CoawatmetaG01DNA_FD_76836 | JGI IMG/M metagenome (GOLD analysis project Ga0075444, IMG submission 76836) | Marine microbial communities from the West Antarctic Peninsula - Coastal water metaG017-DNA | ecosystem: Environmental > Aquatic > Marine > Coastal | place: Atlantic Ocean: West Antarctic... | reverse complement strand
TCAACACAAGAAGTCAGTTTTTATGCTCTTCTATTTTAGTTTTAATTGCTATTACCCAAATGGGGAAAAAAGCAGAGTTCTTATATTTTAATTTTTAGATTACTACCAATGCATTATATAAAATTAGTTAAGCTCTGGTATTCAATAGTTATTGGCACTTTGATTTTGACTTTTGGATTTAATTATATTATTGACCCTTACAGCCAGAATAACAAATTTCTATTCAAATTTAATAAAATTAAGTTTATTAATGATGATGTAAGTTTTAAATTTATTTTTACAAAAAATAAAGAATTTAATACTTATTCTTTTGGCAGCTCAAGGACCTCAACTATTGATCCTGATTTAATTGAAAAAAACTTGGTATTTTCCAGAGCAATTAATGCCTCTTTTGGATCAGCATCATTAGATGAAATTAAAAAATTTATAGATTCAACCATATTAAATACAAGCGATTTTAAATATGTTTTTATTGGGTTAGATTTTTATCAATTCTCAGAAAATTGGATTCCTACAAGACCAATTTCTGCTCAGAACTTAATAGGTTCAAATGAAAACAATATGAATTATGTGCAATATATTAATTTAAAAACTGTTAATGATTCTATTAAAACATTAATATACAACTCCAGAGGGCAAAACTTTAATGAGCAAAGCTGTAATCTAGAATGTATGTCTTATAAGAAGAAAGGAATGCGATACTACAGTGATTTTCTTAATAACGGTAATTACAATACACAAAAAAAGGTAACTGATGGAAAACATTATTGGCACAGAGAATCATATGATTATTCACAAGTTTTAACTCTAAAAAACATATTAAATAAATTGAGAGAAAATAATGTTACTGTCTTTATTTATTTTAATCCAATAACTTTTCAACAAATATATTTAGGCACTAGCTTCTTTGAACAACTAAACTTAATTGATGATATTGTTTCGAATACAGATGCAAAAATTTTTGATTTCAATAATCTTAATATGGTTAATTTAAATAATTCCTATTTCCTTGATCCATTCCATTTTAATTATAAGATTGCAGATTGTATAGTGAATAAGATTACTCTTGACAAATCAGAGTGTGGTCATGATTTTGGAGAAATAATTGATAAAAATAACATAAGTGCATTCAAACATAGAATGAAAAACAAATACTTTGATTTGATGGATGATGAAAATCTTTGGCTAACACCCGAGCAAATTTCTACAGCAAAAAAGTTAGCACGGGAATGGATTAGAAAAAATCAGTAAGTAAATTTATATCATTTAACCTTAAAGTTAAAAAATATTATCTAAAAATATTTTTTTAATCCTTCAAACTAGCCCTTAAATATTTTTAATTGCATCAAACTCTGATATGAATTTTTTTGTTTGCTCTACTGAACCTATTGTAAGTCTAATACATCCAACCAATGTGGCAGGCAAGTTATCACCAGTTTTTCTTACTAAGAAATTTTTTGCGACTAATTTATCATACATATCATTTAATGCCCAATCATCATCTATTTTAATATGCATAAAATTTGTATGACTAGGCACAAAATCAATTTTATTTTCTTTTAAATAATCTTCTAAAACATGTTTAGATTCTAATACTTCATCAACATGTTGTTTAAAATAGCTTTTATCTGTTAGCAATAGTTCAGCACATTTTAAAGAAAAATAATTGATATCAGATAAAGGTTTAACTTTGAGTAAGTGTTTAATATTATATTCATTTGATACTATGTAACCTATTCTGGCACCAGCAATACCATATGACTTTGAAAAACTTCTCACAGCAAATAAAAAAGGATTATCAGATATATGCTCTTCGATTTTAACTTTATTAGCGTTAGTAAAGTCATGGTAAGTTTGATCAATTAAAACAGGTATTTTTTTTTGTTTGCATTCTTCAAATAGCCTCAAAAGATCTGCATCATCGATAATTGTGCCCGATGGTTGGTTTGGATTAGCAATTATTAAAACATCAATGTCAGAATTCAATTTTTTTAATAATTTTTCTATACTTATTTTTAAATTAGTATCAAAATTAATTTTTACTGATTCTGCCTCATACATTCTAGAATATACATCAATCATTGCATACGTTGGCCATAGATAAGCAACTTTTGTTCCTTTAGTGACGTATGTCTCAAAGAAATATTTAATTCCAGCATCAGCCCCTGGAGTTAAAAGCAAATTATTGGATTTGATTCTAAGGCTTTTGGATAAGACATCATAGAGAGGTTTTTGATCTGGATACATAGTAATAGATTCAGTACCAATCTCTTTGAGTAGCTTTGAGAAAAAACTTTCAGAAAAATTATACGTTCTTTCATTTTTATCAAACCTATAAAAGTCTAATCTATCATTTCCGATATCAAATTCTCTATTTAATTTCTCTATATTTATATTGGGTTTTGGGTAGTGCATTAGATTCATTCTCCACCAGAAACAGAAATTATTTCACCTGTCATAAAGGTGTTCACTTCTATTAAGAAATAAACATGCTCAGCAATTTCATTTGCTTCAGCGGCTCTGTTTAAAGGAATAAGCTTAACTCTATCTGTCAAATCTTTTCCAATTTTTTTATAAAAATCTGTATTTGTAATTCCAGGTCTAACTGTATTGACCAGGATATTATATTTAGCTCCTTCCCTAGCAAAAGATCTAGTTGAAGCCTCTAATCCTGACTTACTCACCCCATAAAAAATACTATCTGATCCAGAGCCAAATTTCACTCCAACAGAGCTAATGTTAACAATTCTGCCAGATTGATTTTTTTTCATTGTTTTAATTACTTCTTCAATGATTAATATAGGAGAAATTGTATTAACCATAAGCGTTTTGAATATTGATTCAACTCTATTTTCACTTTCCATAGAAAAATCGAATATTCCTGCACAATTTACAAGAGCGTCATAGTGCTTATTTTTTATACTTTTCAAAAAAATATTTAGCTCCTCTTCATTAGAAAAATCTATTTTTATTGGATCTATGCTATCAACATTTTTCTTACAAAGCTCATCAAATTCCTTAGTTGTATAATAATAATGAGCAGTCACACGCCAATTATTTTTAATAAATAATTTTAAAATTTCTAATCCAATTCCCTCAGCTGCACCCGTTATTAATATTTCTTTAAGTTTTTTCATTATTTAATGCTCATAGTTTAATTATTTTTTTTCATAAAAAAAAGCAAAATTATAGTGCAACATGCCTCAAACATCAATCAAAGTTTGAACTTTATTTAGCTCCAAGTTAGCATAGTTCAATCTGAAATTACTCTACCCCAAATTTTCTGGCTATTGGCAAGGATATACTCTTAAAATGACTTTTCTTTAGATTTTCTATATTTATGGATTAATTAGCACACTGATTTCATATTTTTATAATCTTTATTCTTGATATAATTTAAAACATATTAAACCATCAGCCAATTATTACAGAAATAACTTTTTTTTCTGCTCGATTACTTAAATAATATCTGTATATAAAACCTTAAGTATATTTTAAATCAACTGATTGGCTTTATTCGCTCATTTTTTTCATTCTGAATTAATTGGTTAGTATCTATATGTTAATTCAAACTATAATAAATGGTGTGATTCAAACTCTATTAAATCCCTCAAGAAAAACTAAGCAAATATTAGTCTTAATGCTTGATGTTTTTAGTATCATCGGATGTATATTGATCTCATTTTCACTACGATTTGGTCATTTGTATTTCCCAACTGGTGATATCTACTTGATGCTGATAATATTTGGTGCACCTCTACTGGCATTACCAATATTTTTTAGTTTTGGACTCTATCGTGAGATGATTCGTTATGTTGGCTTTAAAGCGCTTTGGCGTATTTTTAAGGCTGTTTCTTTATATGCAATTTTATGGGGTTTAATAGCCTTTATGTCAGATTTGAATGGCATTCCACGTTCAGTGATTTTAATTAATTGGCTACTTGCTATTGTAACTGTATCTAGCGGTCGCCTGGCTATCCGTTGGCTGCTAACAGAATCCACTATAATGATTAGCCAATCGAATAAAACTAGTGTCTTGATATATGGTGCTGGCTCTGCAGGCAGGCAATTGAATAGAGCTTTGAACGAGTCGAGTGAATATAATTCAATTGCTTTTATCGATGATTCTAGTGAGATCCATCAAACTTCTATTAATGGTTTAACTGTACATTCTCGAGATAATATAAAGGATTTAATTAAGAAAAATAACATTAAAGAAATATTGCTAGCTATGCCTTTGTTAACGCGTACTCGTCGTATTGAAATTATTAACTATTTAGAGCATTATCAAGTTGTGGTTCGCTCATTACCTAGTCTAATAAAGTTAGCTCAGGGTAAAGTTGCAGTTAATGATTTATTAGAAGTTGATTTAATAGAATTATTGGGGAGAACTCCAGTCAAACCAAATAACCAACTTCTTAAAACAAATATCTTCAATAAAGTGTTATTAGTAACTGGTGCTGGTGGTTCAATAGGTTCAGAGCTTTGTCGTCAAATATTATCTCTAAAGCCCCATAAGTTAATCCTTTATGATATTAGTGAGTCTTCTCTTTATCTAATTGAGCAAGAGTTACTAAATATTGATTCATCTAATGTAGAAATTCATCCAGTTATAGGTTCTGTTTTAGATTTAAAGAGAATGAAATATATATTTAATTATTATAGCGTTCAAACAATATATCACGCTGCTGCCTATAAACATGTTCCACTTGTTGAATTCAATCAATCACAAGGCGTACTTAATAATACAATAGGTACTTTGATAGCTGCTAAAGCAGCAATTTCTTCAAATATTGAGACTTTTGTATTAATTTCAACTGACAAAGCGGTAAGGCCAACCAACATAATGGGAGCGAGTAAGCGTGCCGCTGAATTGACTTTACAAGCACTCAATAAAGAACTTCATAATACCTGCTTTACTATGGTACGTTTTGGTAATGTCCTCAACTCAAGTGGATCGGTAATACCACTTTTTAAAAAACAGATTAAAGCTGGTGGTCCAGTAACAGTTACTCATGCCAATATAGTGCGTTATTTTATGACTATACCTGAAGCAGTAGAATTAGTTATTCAAGCAGGTGCAATGGCTGAGGGAGGAGAGGTATTTTTGTTGGATATGGGGAAGCCTATTCGAATAAATGATTTAGCGATAAAAATGATTCAATTAAGTGGCTTAGTGGTGCGGGACGAAAATAATCCCAAAGGTGATATAGAAATTAAGTACACTGGATTAAGGCCTGGTGAAAAGCTTTATGAAGAACTTTTGATAGGTGATAGTTACTTACTTACTGAGAATAAATTAATTATGCGTTCCGAAGAAGAAATGATAAATTGGGATAGATTAGAACCTGTTTTAGCTAGAATTGAGCGGGCTGCAAAAAATGTTGAAACAGAAAAAATTTATAAGTTACTTATTCAACTTGTGCCAGAATTTAATCCAAAATCTAATGGCTTTGATGATAAAGAAGACATAAAATAATAATTTATATAACTATTCTAGCTGTTAACAGAAAGATTATTAGCAAAATAAGTAATGGCTTCTAGATAACCTTTAATGCTTCCGCAATCAAAACGCTTTCCTTTAAATTTATATGCAATAACTTTACCTTGTTTTGCTTGAATCTTTAGAGCATCAGTAATTTGTATTTCTCCGCTCTTACCAGGCTTTATGTCTTTAAGAATATCAAAAATATCGGGAGTTAAAATATAGCGACCAATAATTGCCATATTGCTTGGAGCACTATCTTCTTCGGGTTTTTCTACCAGATCAGTGACATGGTAGCAGTCATTAGTTCCATTTATCAAGTTCCCAGTTATGATGCCATATTTATGAGTCTGGTCCATCGGAACTTCTTCAATTGCGATGATTGAGCACTGATATTTTTCATATAGCCTTACCAATTGTAAAAGAACAGTGTCTTCACCATTGACGCATAAATCATCTGCGAGATGAACTGCAAAAGGCTCATTTCCAATAAGAGGTTTACCACAGAGAATAGCATGGCCTAAGCCAAGCATTTGTTTCTGACGAACATAGGTAAAGGTTGATTTTTTAATTATCCCCTTGATTTCTTTTAGGAAGTGTTCCTTTGGAGTACCTTTTAATTGTAATTCAAGTTCAAATGAATTATCAAAGTGATCCTCAATCGCCCTCTTACCCCTACCCGTAACAATTGCCATATTAATTATATTCGCAGAAAGTGCCTCTTCAACAGCATATTGCAATAAAGGCTTAGTAATTATTGGAAGCATTTCTTTAGGCACTGCTTTAGTTGCAGGCAAGAAACGGGTTCCATAACCAGCCGCAGGAAAAAGACATTTTTTAATCATTAACTTGCATCTTTTATATTAATTTATTTGATACCGGTGTTATACCAGAGGAAATATTGCTCTGCACGCCACAATCTTGTATGAGGATCAATAGAACTAACATTGGTCATAAACATTATTGAGGTCATAGACTATATTTTTCCATGAATATTTTTCTGCAATTTGTTGTGATCTAGCTTTAACATCTTCTAATAAATTCTTATTAGAAGATAATTCGAATATGTACTTAGAAACTTCATCCAAATTATCCGAAGAGATGTAGAATCCATTATAATCAACTAGGTGGCCTACAATTTCATTATTTGGCACAATAAGCGCAACTCCACAAGCCATTGCTTCTTGTATTGTAATTGATGGAATTCCAGGCCAAATACCAACATCTGAAGCGCAATATATTTTATGTAGTGCGGCTCTATCTTGTAGGGGAAGTCTAACATAATTGTCCTCACCAAGATCCAATAGCTTATCATCTATATAGGACTTATACATTCCATGCGAATTACCAACAAGAACCAATAGAACATCGGCTCCTAATGCACGGGCACGAATGGCAACTTCTATTATAGAGAGTATATTCTTTTCTTTATATTGCTTTCCTGCATTTACAATAACAATTTTATTGTCAGCATTATATTGTGATCTAAACTCATGATCATATTTTCTATCATAAAACATCATATCCGCGTCGACCCCCAAGGGCACTATAATACTATCTTTGGAGTTAATTTCTAATCGCAACTTAAGCCAGTCCTGGGAAGATCTTGTAATTGGAAGAAACTTACAAACTTTATCAAAGACACCAAAATTATGATATATCAATCTCCAGATATAATAAAAGCAATTATATAGCAGTTTTATATTATAAGATTCAACCATAAAATCTTGGTGATTGTCTACAAATATTTTATATTTATACTTTGACTTATAAAAAACTACCTTCAAGAACCATGTATTTGTGGCTCCATGAACATGGATAATATCTGGCCTAAAATTATCGATCTCTGGAATAGGATTAAAGTAAATAAGCCCTGCAAATGGCACATGCGAAAAATATGATTTTTTCCTTACTACTTTAACCCCTTTATCAGAATAAACACCAGCACCAATGTGCCTATCTCCCAAATGATCTTGCATAGTCTCGTCATAATCTGGAAAAGGAAAATAATAATCCGATGTTACAATTATCACATCGCATCCATTTATGGATTGATAGTATGGAATATAGTTTTCTTGATAACCAAAACTCTCCTGGTAATAATTAACAATATGCATTACCTTTTTCATACTAGTTATTTGCTAGGCAGAGATATTGAATAATTGATCATTGATTTTGCCTTATAAGATACAAAACTAAAAAATCCCACACTAAGTAATATTAGTAACTACAGATGACTAATTTCATTTTTGATTAATGATATACATCTAAGCACAGATTCATGACTCATTGAATCTCCAATGGGCAAACTTAAAATACTACTATCATTAACCCAAGCACTGCCTTTTTCATTTGATTGACCTAAATATTTAAAAGCAGGTAGTTTAGGAAGAGCTATTGGATAGTGAACACCAGTCTGAACTCCAGAATACTTTAATCTCTCAACAAGTAAATCCCTTTTTTGATGTCGTATCACAAAAAGATGGTACACCTGTTTAGCCCATTCCTTCCTAACTGGCAAAATTATTTCGGTAATATCTTGTAACTGCTTTAAATACTCATCAGCAATCAAAACACGGTGTCTAGTCCATTGGTCTAAATGCTTTAATTTAACATCCAAAATAGCTGCTTGTAATCCATCTAATCGAGAATTTCTCCCAGCAAACTCATGATCATATTTGGAAATACGACCATGATTTGCAATCTTTCTGCACTGTATTCCTAGTGCTTCATCATTAGTAACAATTGCTCCTCCATCACCATATGCCCCAAGATTTTTTCCTGGATAAAAACTAAAGCAACCAATATCACCAATACACCCAACTCTTCTTCCTTGATATTCTGCACCATGTGCTTGAGCACAGTCCTCAATTATTTTTAAATTATGTTTTTTTGCAATACCCAGTAGAGGCTTCATATCACATGGATGGCCATAAAGATGGACCACTACAATTGCAGAAGTATTTGCAGTAACTCTGTTTTTTACATCTTCAATATCTATAGTGTAGTCATCTGAATTAACATCACAAAAAACAATTTTATGGCCAGCTCTAGAAACAGCTTCAGCACTTGATATAAAACTATTTGCTGGCACTATAATTTCACTACACTTTGGCAAATCAAGGGCTTCAATTGCAATTTCTAAAGCGTCGGTTCCATTGCCCACTCCTACACAATATTTTGCCTGTTGGTACGTTGCAAAATTCTCTTCAAACTGTTTTAAATACTTACCACCAATAAATGCACTATCCGCAATTACCTCAGAAATTGCATTATCAATTTCACTTTTAATTGAAAAGTACTGTTTATTCAAATCTAAAAATTCTATCATTAGTAATCTATGTCTCTTATAACTGCAGCAGGATTACCCACTGCAATCTTATTATCAATAATATCTCTAGTAACAACGCTACCTGCACCAATAAGAGCCCCTTTGCCAATAACAACTCCGGGAAGTATAGTCGAATTTGCGCCTATTTTTGCATTCATCCTAATGAGGACACCATTTAAATTATCCTTAACTTTTGGATGTTTAGGATAGCTTGCATTAGTTAAAACTACATTTGGACCAAGCCAACAGAACTTTTCAAGAATAGTATATTCAGGAATAAAAACCTGTGAATGGATTCGCACTCCATCTTGAATAGAAATATGATGCTCCAAGACAGACAATGTACCAATAGAAACATCATCTCCAATTTCATTTAACTCGCGAACATTGGCTTTATTACCAGTCTGAAAATTTATGCCTATTGTATTACCAGCATAAATATGTGTTCCTGCTCGAATTAAAGAACCATCACCAATAACTGTCTTTTCATCTTTCATTCCCTTGAAGGGAATTCCAATAATGCAGTAATCTTCAATAATAACATTATTTCCAATAATAACATTAGGATAAATAATTGCGGTTTTAGAAATCATTTTTCCCCAGCTTTATTTTTTTTGGTGTGAAGCTTAGACAAACCTCTTTACCTGTTTCTGCAGATTCATATATTGCATTAATCAACCTAACAGTTTTCCTTCCTTGAAGTCCATCTATTAAATTTTGACCTCCATTTGAGATACAATTAACTACATGCTCATAATATGCTTGATGGCCAAAGCCATAAACATTAGGAGGGTTAACCGAATATTTTTCCAATATTTCATCATCTCCATCAATAACCTCTTCAAAAGCCCAAGAGTCCATCTGATTAACTGCAAACCCACCAATTACGACATTTCCCTTTTCACCTAATATCGAAATAGACCCCTCCAGATCATTTGGTCGGGTTGCAGTCGTTGCCTCTATTATGCCAAATGCACCATTTTTAAATTTGATTGTCACTACTGCAGTATCTTCTACCTCTATATCTGCTAATGCAGTCTTAGTCCTAGCAAATACTGATTCTACGTCTCCCATCATCCACTCTAGCATATCAACATGATGACTTGCTTGATTAGTAAGAACACCACCATCCATTTCCCAAGTTCCACGCCAGGCATCTTGATCATAATAAGATTGATGTCGAGCCCATCGCACACGCACAGTACCCAAAATTAATTTACCAAAACGCCCCGCTTGATGTGCTTCTCGAAGCTTCATCACTGGAACATTAAAACGATTTTGCTTGATAATAAAAAGGCGACAGTTATAGCGATCACACTCCTCAATCATAGCATCAGCATCCTCAAGAGTAAGTGCCATGGGTTTCTCAACAACAATATCCTTACCATACTTTGAAAGATTAATGACATGCTCAGCATGCAAACCAGAAGGTGTAAGAACTACAGCAACATCTACTTGCTCTTTACTCATCATCTCATGCATATTAATATAATACGGAACATTAAACTGCTGGCCAATTTTTTCGGCTTTTTCATAAACATTATCACAAACAGCTACTAATCTTGCTCCTTCAATTTGATTCTTGCCAAGGAGTTCAGAATGGCGTTTGGCAATCCTACCACAGCCAATTAAAGCAATATTTAATTTGTTATTATTTTTCATTATTATTCCAATAGTGAACTATACAATTCTCGTGCTTGTTTAGTTATTAGTGAATCATTATGCCAAAGAAGTGTAAAAGAGCCATTAACTGCTCGACATGCATTTTTTACTTGGTTAAATTTATCATATGCCCTTATTCCATAACCTAAACCCATATATCTTTTGGCAATTACTGTTACATCCATTGCAATCAGTGGTCGAATAAGTAAATTTAATTGAATATCGGCAATTGGATCAAAAGCTGGATAATCAAAGCAAGTGCCGCAACGAAAACCAATATGATCTGCATAGCCAAGAGTACTGTCATAATTCATACCAGCATTTTCCCATCCATAGAGCGTTAAGGGGTGTTTCCAACGCAAAACATGCATTCTACCTCCCCAAAATTCTTGCTTAATACCTTCTTGGAAACAAATAGAGCGTAGTTTTTTTGCTTCAGCAATAATTAAATCTGGCTTATTAAATGTATTATAACTTGGATGTAAGCCAACCATATGCCCACGGTGATGAATATATTTCATCAAGCTTCTAATTGAAGGATGATCAATTGAATAATCAGCATCGGTTTCAGGATGAGTTTTACCAGCAATAAAATTGAATGAACTAATTAAATTATGGCTATCAGATTGGTCCATAATCCATTCAAAAGTATTTAATGGATCTTTTTCTGGAAGTTTTTGATGAGATCGAAATCGCATCCAAGGCGCTCGAAATGCACTTGTAAAATTACCATACTTTAAAATATCACTTACCATTCCTCGAGCTAACTTATAAGCACTTTGAAAAATATAACGACTAGATATATCAACATCATGTGACACGATTACACCAAAACTCTGATGTTTTAATTTAATGTTTGGCCATAATCTTTGAATTACTTGTATAAGTATTAATATCCATTCATCAACAATTGGCCTTTCAAGATACCCATGCTTAAAGGCGTGTGAAGAAGTTGAAGAAAATCTCTCATGATTATCTAAATTTTCACATTCAACCTCTTCTAGACGAGAAAGCATCCAGTAGATTAAACCTAAGATATCATATTTAATCTTATAGCCTGATTCTGTCTTATTAATCAATGGTTCTTCTATTTTATTATATCCAGGAGCAGGTAAAGTTGGACCCAAAACACCATCCCATTCTGCATTATCAAGGTCCCATTCTGTGAAAGGAATATTAGTATTATCTATTTGAAAAAAAAGACTATTTGACTCTATCGTTATGTTTAAAGATTGATCTTTAATACTAAGCACTATTGATCCGTCTAGAGAGTTATCAAGTTGAATTTGATTATGCAAACGATCAGCAAGAATACAGTTTAGCCATTTTAACTTTTCTATACTATACATAATCAACTTCGAACTTGTAATAAAGCTGATCTCATTCTTAATATCAAAGATGGAGTTTTTGTGATTGAATGATAAGGTTTTTGCTTTGCACCAAATGCCCTCACAAATGGTTCTATAGATTCAATCATTGAGCCTTCAAAATCAAACTTGGTAACGACTGTAGAGGCAAATTTAATTGCCTCCCATAAACAAAAACTAACTGCGCCACTATTTAGAAACTCAGGGTCACTACCTCCCATTAAATAATAAGCAGAATTTTGATCCCATATTAGATAAACACCTGCATGCTTTTGCCCATCCTCATCAATAGCAATAAATATCTTACTTGCATTATTATCTTTACATGCTTGGTTCAAACTAATAATAGATTGATTACTAAATGGTACCGCAATATTTTGCCTATGAAAAACCCGCCTATGTAAATGAATGAAATCCTCAATAGTTAAATTTTCATCAATAACTAACTTGAATCGATCTCTAGCATTTTTTATCCCTAATTTAGTTTTAGCTTCAAAACCATCCCATACTTTATCAAGGTCACTTAGATCTTCAATCAAATAGGTATATTTTGTTCTTTGTTGAAAGCATCGCCAAAAGAAAGGAATGAAGTTTGTTTGTGAATAATGCCAATTTTGCGAAAAATAATCATAATTAGGTAGCTGATCAATCAATAGATTCATCAACTTTTTCTGGCGAGACAATTGTTTATAATTTGTTAATTTAGAAGGTCTAATCCAAGGCCCTAAAGTTTGAGTTAGTATGGGCATCTTACATAAATTAAACCCAACTCTCTTCTCTATTTCATAGGGCATAGAGGCAACTATCTCACCATCTTGCTCAACAAGGCAAACCCCCCAATTACTTTCACCAGATACACAATCAAGCCACCAAGGCTGAGAAAAAATAGGCATTGTGGTCTCTGAATTACATAGCTCAGCATAACGATTTTTTGAGTCTTCAGAGAAGTTTTTTTTAATCATCAATTAATAACCTTGACATAAATAAATCCAAAAATACCATATATTATTATTTTAATAGCTTGAAAATTTCTCGATAGCTAATCAAATCAAAGGCAAATATTCATCAATCACATCGAGAACATCCTCCACTGAAATATTGCTCATGCACTCAGAATTGGGGTACATTTTTGAAACTTCATGTTCACTGAAATTAGCATTATACATTTTAGCAAAGCAATCTGAATGAGAGAATAAAACTCTACTATTAACTCCTAGTGGCATTGTTCTAGTAAAGTCAGTAGGTCCATAAAGTGCTATCAGTTTAACATTAAGTGCATTAGCTATATGCATAACACCACTATCATGAGCAACTACAATTGCGGCATTATTTAGAATAGAAGTTAGCTCAATTACTGTAGTTTTTCCCATTAAATTAACAATTTCATTATCAAGTAATCCAGTATCTCTAATCTTATCAAGATCACCTTTATCACCAACAAGAATTATTCTATATTTACTATATTTTTTTCGTAGTGATGCTATCAAACTGATAAAGTTATCAACCCCCCATATTTTTGCTGTTAATAATCCATTAGCAGCAACAGGCTGGAGGACAATATACTCTTCATTTTCTAATAGAATATTGTCAAGTATTAATGCGTGCTCTTCATGATGCACGATAGTTTTATAATCTCTAACAATGGGTTTGTTAATATACCTCTCAAAAAGATCATAATTTAGATCAATTTCATGCCTACCTTGAAGAATTGGGACAAAAATAAAATGTGGAAATCGTATGATATACATGAAATAAATAATTTTACTTACAATTGATCTTCTTGCTTCAATATTAATATGTACATATTTTGTGCCACGCAATAAAATAGACCCTAATAATAAAAAAAGTGGCTGCGCATCCAATGGTATAAATATTGCATCATATTTTATTTTTCTAAGCTGCAAGAAAAACTTAAACTTTTTGACTAATGAAGATTTAGCAGTTACTTTGAAAGTATTATCAATTAAGCTGCTCCCAGATAGAACAAAATCAGCTCCATAGCTTCCACCTCCAATAATATCAATAGAAGTTGAAATATTGCTATTTTTAACATAACGGATTAATGGTGTCTTAAGTACAAAGTTACCCAATCCTGTATGCCCAGAGATGAGAATTTTCATTATTTAAACCTCTCATTAGAATGTATATAGTTATAAATTAAATTATCAATTGACTCGGTTCCAAAAATATCTAAGTAATCAATATGGCAATTATCTGTAACTGCTTTATTATAAATATCATTTATAGACTCCATTTCATCCATAGAAACTAGCCTTGCAAGACCGTCCTCCACAATATCTAGCATAAAATTAAAAGGTGTGTCGAGTATAAAAATTGGCTTTTGGAATGGAAGAAGGTCTAGTAGAAGGGTTGTTTGAGTTCCTGCAATCGCACTCACACAAGACATTTGATCATATGATATCTCTTCAATAATTGTAATTTTTTCAAGATAACTTCCTAAGAAATAGGCATGCAACTGAGCCTTAATAGATTCACCAGGACCTGGACGAATTTTGAAATGCACATCAAACCCCTGATCGATGAATTTTTTAATGTACTCCCCAATAATAATTGTGTCAGCTAAGAACTCATAGGGTATTAGGACTACTCTCTTATCTCCTTGTGGAGCTGGCTGTTTGTATTCATAAGAATGCTTATTAGATGCCACAAGATGAAAACTATCATCAAATAAATTTGAATGTTTTTGTATTAAACGTTTCCAGTACTCGCCCCATACAATAACATTATCAAACCATTTATAATTCTGAATACCATTCATAATGTAATCTTCATGCCTAGATACATAAATACCGTGCTGAATACCTAAAGAATTTATAGAGTTATCAGATGAAGCATAAAGTAACGGGTAAACAGTAGTTGTATCATCTATTCCAATAAAAAACGAATAATTCAAATGCTCAAATAATTTAGTATGTGAATAATAACTTGTTACATGCTTATTAATGATCTGGTTGGTATATTTTATAGCGCTATTAAATAAAAAGTTACTGCTATCAGACAATTCAACATCCATATATATATTTGGATATGGACTGACATAAATATAAATTTTAGTATCAAAAAAATGATGCAAGACTTTATTTAACCTGATATTACATATCTTGACAACAGAAAAGTTAGCCTTTAAAGCATCACACAACTCAGAAGTTCTAAAGTCATTGGGCTCATATTGAAAAAATAGAATATCCCCACTCTTTTTGGTTACTATACGATTTCTTGTTTGAATTATAAGATGATAAGCTTGAGTGAGAATTTTTTTAACTCTACTAGAATTAGGACGCCAATAAGTTAGCTCCATAAAATTTTTAAATCTACCAGGAGAGCATTCAAGTACCTCAATTTCACCAGAAGTAATTTTTTCAATAATTGATTGATACTTAACAAATTGATAAAAATAGTGCCAATATAAAGTGCCTACTGCTGTTGGAAACCAATTCAAATTATTAATATAATAAGACTCCTTTACTGAGAGGCCATTACTAGTCTTTAACTTATAAAACTTATGTAGCAAAAGTTTCGTCTTATCTAAATCACAGTCCGGCCTATAGATTTCAATATCACCATTCATAGCTACTAGTTCAAGAACACCAGAAGATCCTTCAATAATATTGTATTGTTTCATTGATTATTTCCCATACCCTTCAAACTAGAGTTATGATAATTTAATCTAGTTGAAAGATAGTAAAAAATATAGAATGGAAAAATAAAATTTGGGTTGAATGCTTCACATTGAAAGCTAATAAATATAACATAGAATAAAACAAAATAAAGATTAGTTCTGTTTGTCATTTTGTAGAAAAAGAATAACATAAAAGCAAATAATATGGCACCATAGTCAGATAGCAATTCGAGAAATAAGGAGTGGGTACACTGCCTTGTAGTAGAAAAAAGTTGGGCATAAAATGGGGTATCTATATCAATATTATATGGCAATTGTTTAGATAAAATTTCTGTTGAATATCCTGCATACTTAGGAATTAATATATCCAGCCCTCTAGATAAAATATCATTTACAATAATCTCATAGAATATTGAGCGCGCTTTTGTAATTATGATTATTGAATCATTATGGCCATAGAATATACCAATAGCAAAAATCACACAAAGTATTGCAAAGATAGCTAGAGGAGGAATGATTTTAATGAAGCTTTGTGGAATATAATTTCTTAAATAAAACAATATTGACACCGTCGAAAAAGCCAACAGGCCCGATCGAGACATAAAAGGCAAACATAAAATGAAAAACAATATTGAATATTTTACTTTCCCCAATAACATAAAGTATAAAGCTATGAGTAACCCCATGAAACAAAGCGTATGGCTAGTTTTTACAAATAAAATATCGTCACCCCCATAAAATCTAATCTTTTGAAGGTTTAAAATAATGCTTGGATCCTTTACTAGAAATATAACTATGATCAGGCAGGATGCAATTATGACAGATCTTCGATTAACACCAAAAATTGAGGTAAGAGCTACTAAAATCAGCGAAGAGCCAATATTTACAGACTGCTCAAGAAAGCGGGCATTATCAAATAATGCCAGAAGGCTACTTAAAACAAGCATGTATATTAAAAAAGTGATAAACCAATCAACTCTTAGTGTTTTATTACTAAACACTGCTGTATAAATTAAAATCATCAAACAAGCTGTATAAAAAACAACCCTTAATGATAGAAATGGCAGAGAAGTCATAGAAATAATATATGTCAAAAAAACAACAGCTAACGAGTCATTTTTTAGATTTGATGTTTCATAAAATGAAGACAACTTAAAAGATTTATTAAATTTAGACATAAAGAACAAAGCTTTATTTTTTATTTAAACTTATTAATAAGAATAGCCATAATCTCATGGCTCCTATATTTTTGAGGCATAAATTTTGTAATAACTCCTAAATAATGATCAATGTATAACAGAAGATTATGTAATCTTTTATTATTAGATAGAACATCAAATCTTTTTGAAAGGAAATTATAAAAAACCCACTGGTACTTAAACATATAGTCAACATCATAAGCTTGGGATATTATTTCCATAAGTTGCCACTCTACTAATCGTTCTTCATATGGACTAGAAATCCCTTCAGATTTAATTTTATGAATAAGCTGTTGTTGGGCTTCTTGAGTGCTTACCACTGGCTCAACTAATAAGACGACACCAGAATCAACTAGGTATTTATTGATTTGTAGTAATAATTTTTCTTTTAATTCTGTGTGATGAAGCACCCCAAATAAAAAAAGATGCGTAACACTTTTGTGAATGACTGGAATGAAGCCAGCATCTCCCAGAATAAACAACTTATTATTGTGCTTATTATGCTTTTTATTAGACTTTAATGCGGAATATGAAGCATCCAAGGCAATATATAAAGTATCTTGATTAACAATATGATTTGAAAATAATTTAATAAAATTTTGTCCCTCACCACATCCAATATCTAGAATAACTTTACAACTTGGCGTTTGTGGGATATGTGGCAGCATATACTCTCTTTGAAACAGCCTTTCATTCCAGTTAGAAGATTCAATACTATCTAATGATTTATAATGGTGATTCCAAAAATCAGCCTCCTCAGCCACCCAAGAGCTGTTTAAGTTATTTTGTCTTAATAATTGAATTGTATTTACAACTAAAGCAATTAAATGATTAAGTTCATCATAATCCATCATCATTAATAAATATTTCTCCTCCATCACAATGTCACGCTGCAAGAGAGGCATTAAAATTATTATATCTTCAATTACTGGATACACTATATCAAGCTCATGTGAATAAAAACCAACAACTTCCTTGGATTTATCTAGCAAAATTGGAATAATAGATTTATCATTGTCTGGGGAAACTAAGAGGTCTAATTGGGCTATATAGTTCATTTAACTCCGCTTATGTAGTTTATAAAACTTACACCTTTAATTTTATTCGAATCCCTTAAGTTTGGCTCATCAAATTCTATTGAATTAATCACGTCATTAGAAAAAACATAGCCATGCAAATACTTCTGATTAATTGCATCATTACTAATAAAGTGGGGTGAATCATCCCGCCAAACCTGTGAGGTATTAATATCTATAGCAGCAGTAACTGATTGGCCTAATGAGATCATTTTGAATTGTGTAGACTTTTTTTCAAATACTTTCAATCTGTATAAATATTTAATAAATAAATTAAAGATAACAGGCTGCGGATTAATTTTTGTTAACGAGCGCAAAACCTTTTCTATAATATGGTCCAGAAATTGAACAAAAGATAATAGATTGTTGCTAATAAATAAACTTTCTTTAACAAAACGTTTGACGGCATTTCCCTCTATAAGTAAGAAATTTTCATTACCAAACAAACGGAACATCTTAAGATATTCATTTTTTCTATAAATATGGCCCGAAGTTGAAAATATACATGCCCAATGATAAGTATCTAGATTATCTGGCCATGTCCATATCAAATGTTCTGGTGATTGCTCAATAAAACTAGGCTGCGCCCTAGTAAAGTATTTATGGGTATAAGGAAGTATTGGGGTAATATTTTTGCCTAGCCTAATAGAGCATGCCAGAATATTAGAGTCATCTATGAATTTTTTTACTGCAAAATTGTTTTCGAAATCAATACTACCAAAGAAGAGTTCGTCGTCTGATAGAACCAACAATAATTCAGAATTTCCAAGATGGTCTAAGGCCTCACTAATCTTTGAAAGCTCATCTCTATAAAGAATAGTAATTTTAGACTTATTTCTTAGCAATTTAAAATGATCATCCTTTAAAAGTCGATCATTTAGAATCTCATACCCTCTTTTATAGTCTATGTTTGACGCCTGAATTGTAATTGTAATCTGACCTATACCATTAACATTCTTACTTATTAATGATAACAATTGATGCAACTGTGCTGGACGATCCTTAGATGGAATCAAAATATCTACTTTCATAAGCTTATTAATCTACATAAGAAATTGAATTATGAAACTTTTATAGGATAGCACTTCCAAGAATCAACATTTACGTCGATCTGACTAAAAAAAACTAATCTACATGAGATGTTGAATTTATGCACCTTTTACAGACTGGATGCTTCCAGTACTCTCCATTTGCATGAATCTTACGAAGATAGCTAATCTTATCGCCATTCCAAATTTCTTTTATATCTGACGGCTTATCTTTCGAAATCTTATCAATTGGAAGTTCAGCCCCAAAAAAAGAACAGCATGGCAGAACGGTTCCATCATATCTAATTGTCATATGAAAAAATGGTTGCGTACATTTGAATGCCCTATTATTACTAACATCTTTATTTTTGTACTTATCCATAATTCCAACAAGATCCTGAATCCCAATAAGATCGGCTACGCCTTCCCATTCCTTTATAAAATCATCAAGTTGATGGATGTTGACATCAGTTTTAACAAAATTAACTCTCACTTGAGGCTCTATTGAGCCTGTTTTATTTCTAATATCTATAAATCTTTTTGTATTACTAACAACCTTATTAAAATCACCACCTTGCCTTATAAGATCAAAAGTTTCGCTATTTGTTGCATCTATTGAAACTTGAATTTTTGTTAATCCAGATTCTATTAATTTAATTGAAAAATCTTTAGTCAGAAGACTACCATTAGTACTCATGTAGACTTCCACAATACCAGCATCTTTTGCATAACGTATAAAGTGGGTAATATCACGCCTAATCAAGGGTTCGTTAATATAATTCAGCCTTACTGCTTTTAATCCACTTGCAACACCTTTATCGATAATATTTTTATACTCCTCAAAATCAAACCATGTAACTTTGCCCCTATTTTGTTTATTTTCTGATGACCATGTACACATATCACAGGAGAAATTACATGAATAATTAAGTTCAAAATCTAGTTGAATTGGATACTCACTAGGATAATCAAAATCCTGAGCTTTTTTAAATTCTTCACGATATTTAATATAGCTTTCACCATGCAAGTCTGATAGCTTTTTTTCTGATTCTAGATAACCTATAATAGTTGTAAAGTCCTTCTTATTTATTGAAGGTAAGTTTTTTTGAAGCTCTTCACGACCAATTTCAATAATTGAAGCATCTGCAGAATTGTTTGTCATTATAAAAAAAATAAATAAAAAATAAGAGTTAATTTTACATTTGAAGTTTCCATCTGTGTCATAAGAATCTAGAAATAGATTGCCGTACAATCCAGACTTATAAGGATCATTGTGCTACTCACTTTAAAGTCAAACCACACTCAGTAAAAAAAGTTTTAAGCAGGAGTTTTTCTTCAAAATATTAGTAATATTAATCCTTTAGATTATTCAAAAAGACTAGAGCTCGCATTGTTTTTAGTTTTAATATTAATAACAAAATCTGATTTTGTAAGGTATGGATGGCAGGAAGTTTTATCAGCTAAATTTGAAGCTATTTTTAAATTAATTCAAAGGCTTATTCTTGATAGAAAATATTCTGCTCTATTGAAGGTGCGATGATGCTTTAAAGAAAATTGATAACCTGACCTTCTTATTTTATTAACTTCAATGGGATTACTTTGCGCAAAATTTAAAATATTATCCAAGTCATCCATCGTGTCAAAACCAAGGTAATGAACTCCATCAACTAATTCATTTGGAACTTGTAATGTACTTCTTTTACTAATAAGAAGAGCACCAGAAGCGAGTATCTCCCAATATCTAAATGTTTCAAACCCACCACCCGGTATTGAAATACACATATTGCTATTATTTAACTGTTCATAATATCTTTTATTATGGGTTGCATATCCACGATTACTCCTCTCTATTTGAGGATCAGAAGCCTTCAGATTCTCCATAATTGACCATGATTCATTATCAAAAGGTATTATTCCAATAAAAATTTTATCAATTTTATTCTTCTTACCTTCTAAATAACTAATCAACTTATTCCGTTCTGGAACTCTTGATGTTTCCATCATGCAGGAAAGAAAATACTCAGGATTTTCATTAAAATCATTTATAACTCTGTCTTCAATTCCAAATGGTAATGGATAAACCCTCTTTCTATATAAAAGAGTGGCAAGATTTCTTATTAAATCCCTTAGTCTCATGTAATTTTTCATCCCATGAAAGTAAGGAAATGGAATCATTGGATGAGAATAAAAAACTGACCATAATGAATAACTTTTTTTATCAAATAAGATTTTAAATAAATTTGATAATGAGGCATTTTTCTTATAAAGGTTAGTTTTGAAAACATAATCCAAATGCTTAAACTTTTTTATATTAAGACCAATTTGCCCAGTATCCCAACCATCTATATATACTTTT
>Ga0075444_10000617_pt1 | contig 21150 bp, 20 predicted proteins | sample CoawatmetaG01DNA_FD_76836 | JGI IMG/M metagenome (GOLD analysis project Ga0075444, IMG submission 76836) | Marine microbial communities from the West Antarctic Peninsula - Coastal water metaG017-DNA | ecosystem: Environmental > Aquatic > Marine > Coastal | place: Atlantic Ocean: West Antarctic... | reverse complement strand
TTTTTATCTTATGAATGATAAATTAATTTGGAAATCAATTACAGAGAAAATTAAAGCATGGGGCCATGAATTAGGTTTCGATGAAATTGGTATCTCCGATATAAATCTTAATCAAACAAAAAAATCCTATCATGAATGGATTAAAGCCGGCTTTCAAGGAGAAATGCATTATCTAGAAAAGCACCAGGATATAAAATTCGATCCTACCCAATTAGTTCCAAAGACTCTAACAGTAATTTCTGTAAGACTCAATTATTTCCCTCAAAAAGAAAATACACTTGAAATACTTAAAGATAAAAATAGGGCTTATATTTCAAGATACACCTTAGGAAGAGACTACCATAAAGTAATCCGGGGTAAATTAAAATTATTAACTCAAAAATTAAAAGAAGAGATAAAAGATATTCCATTTGATTCTAGGGTTTTTACTGATAGTGCGCCAGTATTGGAAGTTGAGCTTGCGGAAAAAGCTGGTTTAGGATGGAGAGGGAAGCACACCCTACTCTTAAATAAAGAAAATGGCTCTTGGTTCTTCTTGGGAGAAATTTATACTACTTTACCATTGGTAGTGGATGAAAAAAAATCTAACCATTGTGGCACTTGCTCTGCGTGTATTGATATATGCCCAACAAAAGCTATCATCGCTCCTTACAAGCTAGATGCTAATAAATGTATATCATATTTAACGATAGAATTTAAAGGCTCAATACCTGTTGAGTACAGAAAGCCAATTGGTAATAGAATATATGGTTGTGATGATTGTCAATTAGTCTGCCCATGGAATAAGTATGGAAAAATAACAAAAGAAAAAGATTTTAATACCCGGCATAACCTTGATAATTTATCGCTTATAGATAGCTTCAAAATTTCTGAAAAAGAATTCAAAAGAATTTTTAATGGTAGCGCAATATTAAGAATTGGCTATAATCAGTGGCTTAGAAATATTGCAGTAAGTCTTGGTAACTCTCCCAAATCAGACAAAGTTATCAAAGTCTTGCAATCTCGACTAAAAGATACGACCAAACTGGTACAAGAACATATCTTATGGGCCATTATTCAACATCAAAGTTAATTCTATAACTATTATTACTATAAAATTTGCTACAATTACAAACTTAATAAATCAAATAAATTAAATCAAGAATCCTTTATGCCCTCAATTAACAAAAGCTCATCATGGAAAGCGCTACATAATCACTTTGAAAAAATAAAGTCCGTTCATATGAGGGATCTATTTAGTAAGGATGTCGATAGATTTAACAAATATCATATTCAATATGAGGATTTTTTAGTTGATTTTTCTAAAAATAGAATTACAGATGAAACGATAAATCTCCTTATAAATCTTGCGAAAGAAGCCAAGCTTGAAGATTGGCGTGACCGTTTATTTTCTGGCGATAAAATCAACTTTACAGAAAATAGATCAGCGCTCCATATAGCCCTGAGAAATAGGTCCAACAACCCTATCTTGCTTGATGGTAAAGATATCATGCCGAATGTCAATCAAGTATTGGCTCAAATGAAAAGTTTCTCTAATGACATAAGGAGCGGTAAAACTAAAGGCTATACTGGAAAGAAAATCAAAAGTGTAGTTAATATTGGTATTGGTGGCTCAGACCTGGGGCCTGCAATGATTTGTGAAGCATTAAAATCATACGGTACTAAAGATATTAGCCCTCATTTTGTTTCAAACATTGATGGTGCTGACATTGCTCAAATACTAGAAGTTTGCGACCCTGAAACAACTCTATTCATCGTTGCTTCAAAAACTTTTACAACACAAGAAACGATGACAAATGCTTATTCTGCAAGAGCATGGTTGCTAAAAAACTTAAAAGATCAAGAATCTATAAAGAATCATTTTGTGGCAATATCTACGAATAAAGCTGCTGTTGAAAAATTTGGTATAAATAAAGATAATATGTTTGAATTTTGGGACTGGGTAGGTGGAAGATATTCACTATGGTCTGCAATAGGACTTTCAGTAGCGATATTCATTGGAATGGAAAATTTTGAACAACTCCTAAATGGAGCTCATGATATCGACAACCACTTCAAAGAGGCCCCTCTTCACGAAAATATCCCTGTAATACTTGCATTACTTGGTGTGTGGTATATAAATTTCTTTCAACTGAATACTCACGCTGTACTTCCATACGATCAAGGCTTGTCTTTATTTCCTTCGTATCTTCAGCAGGCAGATATGGAGAGCAACGGTAAGTTTGTAGATAGGGATGGCGAGAAGATTCAATACCATAGCGGCCCAATATTATGGGGTGAATCAGGAACTAATGGACAACATGCTTTTTATCAGCTAATCCATCAAGGCACTGAAGTTGTTCCAAGTGATTTCATAATGCCAATTCACTCACACTATTCAATTGGTAATAATGGTAATGAGCATCATAAAATACTCATTGCTAACTTTATTGCTCAAACCCAATCATTAATGATGGGTAAAACTGACAAAGAAGCTCGTGAGGAATTAAAAAATCAAAATCTCGACGAAAATACAATAAAAACTCTAACTCCTCACAAGACTTTTGAGGGAAATAGGCCTTCAACTTCGATTCTTTTTGATAAGCTAACTCCAAAAACACTAGGTAGGTTAATAGCGATATATGAACATAAAATATTTACTCAAGGTGTAATATGGAATATCAATTCATTTGACCAATGGGGTGTTGAGTATGGAAAACAAATTGCTAAGCTTGTGCTACCAAAATTAATTGAGCCAAATGAAACAAGCGGGTTTGATTCGTCAACAAATAACCTAATAAATTACACTAAGAAAAATATATAAGATACTAATTTAATTTAATATTTTTTATATTATTTTTTAAAATATCGCTACCTAATTTGGAGCCAATACTTGCCCCTAATTTCTTTGCAAACCTGTCTGCAAAATTACTTTGCGCAGTGAAATCAACAACCTTTTCATGACCAACAATTTCTCGTGCAACTAAATCTATATCGCCATAATTATCTGCTAAGCCAAGTTTAATTGCGGATTCTCCTGACCAAAAAAGCCCAGAAAAAATTTCTGGATTCTGTGCTAATTTATTTCCACGGCCTTTTTTTACAACATCAATAAATTGATTGTGAACTTCCTTCAAAAGTTCTTCAATAAATTTTCTCTGTTTAGGTTGAACTGGTAAAAAAGGATCTAAGATTGCTTTATTCTCTCCAGATGTTAACAGTCGCCTTTCAATCCCAAGATTCTCAATTACCTTATCAAAACCAAATCCGTTCATAAGAACGCCAATTGAACCAACTATACTTGCCTTATCAACAAAAATTTTGTCAGCTGCGACAGCTATATAATAACCACCAGAAGCACAAATGTCCTCAATAACTGCGTAAACTGGTATCTGCGGGTGAAGAGACTTATACCTAACAATCTCATCATTTATTATGCCCGACTGAACAGGACTTCCTCCTGGGCTATTTATCGACAGAATAAGAGCTTTTGTACCTGGGTTATCGTAAACTTCCTTTAAACTACTTTTAATATTGATTGCCGATACTTCGGAATCAGCACTAATCTCTCCATTTAAGGTGATTAGGGCTGTAAAATCTCCAGTTGCTATAGTTGAGCTATTTGAAGATGTTAGTACGAAAAATAATACCCATCCAATGTAAATTAAGCTAATCAACTTAAAAAAATTACTCCATCTCCTGGAGTTTTTCTGATGAATTAATGACTCCATAGCAATTTTTTCAATTGTTTGCTTTTCCCAACTCTTATCTTGATTTTCTGCCATATTTAAGCCTTAAATAGTTACAATTAATTTATCTTCTAGAACCCTTAAATTTAAAATTTCTAAATTTTTACCTTCACATGGCCCCATTAAACATTTACCTGATGAAGGCTCATAAATAGCGCCATGTGTTGCACAAACTATAAATCTTTCCTCTTCCTCAAAAAAATTATTATTATCCCAGTCAAGCTCTACAGCAAGATGCTGGCATTTATTTCTATATGCATAATATTTAGCATCAAAATAGACAATAAATCCTGCTTGATTTTCCCCACCCTCTAAGAAGTTAAATTTTACAGTGCTAGGGTCCTTAGTAAAGCTATCTTTTTGAATGAAAATTTGATTATCCATTTATTCTTAACCAATCAAAAAGATCATAGGGATTTTCAATCAGATCTAAAGTATCGAATTCTTTTAATTGAGCTAAAGGTTCAGAGCCATAAGCAACAGCTAAAGATGAAATTCCTGCATTTTTGGCCATTTCGAGATCGTAACTGCTATCCCCTATCATTAGTGCTTTTTTTGGATCAACCATCGTGAAATTTAAAATCTCTAAAATCATTTGTGGATGCGGCTTTGAAAAGCACTCATCTACTGTCTTTGTTATCAAAAAATAATCTTTTAAATTTGTACTTATAAGGTCTTGATTCAAACTTTTCAAGCCTTTCCCTGTTGCGATAGATAAAATATAACCTTGTCTCTTAAGATCTTTAATACCTAATTCAACACCAGAAAAAAGCTCAGCACCTTGAGAGATTTTGGTTGAAAAATCTACATTAGCTAATGTTCCTTCCCAATCAAATATTAGCAAATCGAATTTATTATTATTCATTTTTAGATATAAAATTAGAGATATGAATTGGCAAAGGAGCCTTAATTAAGACATTTTCAAGAGTTGCGGGATGTGTAAATCCCAATTCTACCGCATGAAGAAGCATTCTTTTGAGTCCTATTTTCTTTAAAGCCTTATTAAGAGTGAAGTCTCCATATTTATCATCACCCAATATTGGAAAACCTAAATGGGCTAATTGGGTTCGTATTTGGTGTGTTCTTCCAGTAATCAGTTTCACATCAAGCAAGCTATAAGCACTAAAATTTTTTTTAAGGAAAAATACTGATCTTGAAGCTTTTGCTAGTGGGTTATTTAAATTTGATTGAATAACTCTAACTTTATTTTGGCCATTGTCTGCAGTTGTTTTTAACAAATCTAAATCAACAATCTTTTGTTTTTCTTTCCAAATTCCACTAACAACAACCTGATATTTTTTATGCACCTTTTTTTCTCGCATTTGTTTGTGAATCCCCACTAGTGCTGATCTTTTTTTTGCAATTAGCAGAACTCCGGATGTATCTTTATCAATTCTATGAACAAGTTCAAAAAATTTATGGTCTGGGCGTGCGTTCCGAACTAGTTCAATAACACCAAAACTTAAACCACTTCCTCCATGAACGGCAATGCCTGAAGGCTTGTTAAGTACAATTAGAAAATCATCTTCAAACAGAATATTTTTTTCAATAATCTTGAATTGATCTGAGCCTATCTTATTTTCAATGACACTTTTTTTTCTCAAAAAATCTACAGGCGGGATTCTAACAGAATCGTTTAACGATAGTTTGAAAGCTGTTCTAACTCTTTTTTTATTAACTCTAACTTGACCACTTCTTAAGATTTTGTATATATGACTTTTTGGTACATTCTTTAAAAATTTTATTAAAAAATTATCAATTTTTTGACCCTCACTAGACTCATCTACAACCTCATAAATGACTTTATTTTTTATATGGTTCACCATTTTATTGTTTTCTTTTAATCATTTATCACATATACTCAATAAGTTCAGATATCTTTACAAGTCTAAAGAGAAAAACAGTTCTGAATTATACATGTACAAAGAATTCGAGGTTAGGTCTGCTCACCAAAAAAAGATAAGAAGCAGAAATAATATAAAAGATTTTTAAAAGAATTTAATTGAAATTAAGAATAATTTAACTAGATATAAAATATATATTTAAATTGATGCAATCATAGTAAAAGCTCGAGTATTAAATTATAAAAGCTGTGGAATAGCCTAGTGCTTTTTTGCAATTATGGTTCTGAAAAAATTCGAAATAAAAAATTCTTTACATAAAATCTTCATATAAAATTAAATGGAGAAATTGTAATGAAACGCATGCTTTTTAATGCTACCCAGTCAGATGAACTTCGTGTTGCAACAATAAATGAAGATAAGCTAGAAGATTTAGATTTTGAAAGAGGCAACAAAGAACAAAGAAAAAGTAATATATATAAAGCAGTTGTAACCAGGGTTGAGCCTTCATTAGAAGCCGCCTTTGTTAATTATGGTGTAGACCGGCATGGTTTCTTACCATTCAAAGAAATAGCTCCTGAATTTTATTCAAAAAAAACTAGAAAAAAAGATGTATCGATTAAAGATGTCATAGCAGAAGGCCAAGAGCTTATTATTCAAGTTAGCAAGGAAGAGCGTGGCAATAAAGGTGCTGCTCTTACATCATACTTATCCTTAGCTGGAAGGTATATTGTCTTAATGCCAAATAATAATGGTGGCGGTGGAATATCTAGAAGAGTTGAGGGAGAAGAAAGGTTCGAATTCAAAGAGATACTTTCCCAAGTAAAAGTTAAAAAAGGCATGAGTGTGATTGGAAGAACTGCCGGTATTGGTGCTACATTAGAAGAAATTCAGTGGGATTTAGATTATTTAACACAACTTTATGATGCTATAGCAGGTGCCGCAGATGCGCAACCCGCCCCATTCCTGATCTATCAAGAGAGCAATTTAGTCGTAAGAGCGATTCGAGATTACTTCCATGAAGATATTGAAGAGATTCTTATTGATAAAAAAGAAATTTTTGATCAAGCTCATCAATTTATAAGTCATGTGATGCCCGCTTATGCAAATCGAGTCAAATTTTACGAAGATGAAATATCTTTATTTACCAAATATGGTATTGAAAATCAAATTGAATCAGCTTTCCTTAGGGAGGTAAGACTTCCATCAGGGGGCGAACTTGTTATTGATCATACTGAAGCACTTGTTTCTGTTGATGTTAATTCAAGCCGCTCAACAAAGGGAAGAAGTATTGAGAATACTGCTTTAAGTACAAACCTAGAGGCTGCTGATGAAGTAGCAAAACAATTACGCTTAAGAGATATTGGTGGGCTAATAGTAATTGATTTTATTGACATGGAAAATTTAAAGAATCAAAAAGAAGTTGAAAATAGAATTAGAGATGCTTTAAAGCTTGATAAAGCAAGAATACAAACAAGTAGAATATCAAGGTTTGGCTTGTTAGAGTTATCGAGACAGAGGCTCAAGCCAAGTATAGGAGAAGCAGTTAATGGGGTATGTCCAAGATGCCAAGGAACAGGAAGAGTTAGGGACATTCAATCAACATCGTTATACATACTAAGGATGATTCAAGAAGAATCTAATAAGGGTACAAACCAAATTATCACAGTTCAAATACCGATTGAAGTGGCAACTTTGCTATTAAATGAAAAAAGAAAAGATATAGCAGCTATTGAAGCGAGAACAAATAATGAAATTATTATTATTCCAAATCGATACTATGAAATTCCAAAATACAACCTTGAAACATCATCTAAAAAAACTAGCAAAGCTAGCTATACTGCTGTTGAGCCTCCACTTGAGTCAATACAAAATAATGATGAAGATGAGCAAAATCAGAAAGATAGGCTAGAGCCAGTTGTAAAAGCAATTGTCCCCACACAAAGAAATACAAAATCTAAGAATAATAAAACTATTTTTGGGTTCTTTAAGAATTTAATTGGTACAACAGAAGATACTTCAGTAGTTGATCAGAAAGCAGAAATTGAAGATCAGAAAGCAGAAATTGAAGAAATAAAAAATATTGAAAGACCAAATAATAATAGAAGACCAAATAATAATAGAAGACCAAATAATAATAGAAGAAGAAATAATAATAATAGAAATAATTTAAATGCTGGACAAAATTCTAATAGTGGAAAAGCAAATGAGAATCTCGACAAAGCGCAAGTGCCTGCAGCAATAAAAGAAATTATACCTGCAGTTAACGAGCCTCGAATTCAAGAAGAAGCTAAGCCGAATCTTGTAAAAGAAACTAAAGTTAAGCCAAAAAGAAAGGTAGAAAAATTAGAAAAAGTTGATCTATCTAAAGTTGGGCTTAAACTTGTAGAAACTAAAGCATCTATTAAGAGTGAAAATACTAAATCAAAACTTCCAGAGGACAAAAAAGCAAAAACTAAAAAACTCGCTTCCTGGCAGAGTAAACCTAAGAAAGAGGCTGGAGATACAAAATTAGTAATGATTGAAACAAAAAAAGCAGCTAAAACTAGTCCATCAAAAAAAGCAGCTAAAACTAGTCCATCAAAAAAAGCAGCTAAAACTAGTCCATCAAAAAAATAAGGATGTACCAACCAATATAAGCCATTATTAATGCACCGAATATATGGCTAACTAAGAATAAAAAACTTGTCTGCACCTCTCCCCTTTGCAATAAAGAAAAGATATCAGAGGTGTAAGCAGAGAAAGTTGTTAGTCCACCTAAAAACCCAATATTAATAAATAACTTTAATTCTTCGCTTAGTATCGAAGCAGTGGTCTGAAAGTATGCAATAGACATACCCATTAAAAAGCCACCTAATAAATTAACTGCAAGACTGCCAAAAGGAAGTCCTGGATATAAAATATACAAAAGATAGCCTATTACCCATCTTAGCCAAGCACCAATTGCTGCAGCAAAACCAACTATCAAAAAATTTGAAAAGTTAAACATGCCGTTATACTTTAATAAAATGTTCGCGATAATACTTTAGCTCTTCTATAGACTCCAAAATGTCAGCCAATGCCTCATGTTTGCCTTTTTTCTTAAATCCATTTATTAGCTCCGGCTTCCATCTTTTTGCTAATTCTTTAAAAACACTAACGTCGAGGTTTCGGTAATGAAAGAAAGACTCCAGATCTGGCATATATTTTGCCATAAATCTTCTATCCTGACAGATAGAATTTCCACACATTGGGGATTTATTTTTTCCTACGTACTCCCTAAGAAATTCTAATAATTGATGAGTAGCTGACTCTTCGTTTGTCTTAGAGTTTTTAACCTTTTCTATCAATCCTGATTTTCCATGAGTAGATTGATTCCATGAATCCATTTTCGCTAGAACTTCGTTAGACTGATTTAAAACAAGAACCGGGCTCTCGGCTATAATCTTCAAGAAAGGATCAGTTACAATAACTGCAATCTCAAGAATCTTATCCGTTTCTGAATTTAGACCACTCATCTCCATATCCAGCCATATTAAATTATCATTACTTTTGCTCATCATGATTTCCATTAAAATTTTATATTAATTTCATTTTCAACTTACTTTTATCAAGCTTTTACTTCACAATACACTTTTTAGTTTATAACAATTATTATGTCTCTTACTTTTTATTATCTATTTTTATTTTTATTGATTACGACAACAATTTTCCAAGTCTGGCTTACAACTAGAAACATTGCTTATGTCGATAAAAATAAAACGAAAGTACCAACTGTTTTTTCTAAAACAATTTCAATATCAGATCATCGAAAAGCAGCCGATTATACTATTTCTAAATCTAAAATTGGAATAATTGATTTATTTATTCAAGCTATATTTTTATACCTACTAACCCTAGGTGGTGGTATAAATATTCTTACTAATACATTTGCTAGCTTAATCAACAATGAATTAGTTATTGGAACAATAGTTATTATATCAGTCATATTTATATCATCATTAATCGACCTTCCACTTAGCATTTATAAAACTTTCAATATTGATGAAAGATTTGGATTTAATCGAATGACTGCTCAAATATTTATAACTGACCTAATTAAACAATCTTTTTTAAGTTTGGCAATTGGTGTCCCTATAGTTTTAATCTCGCTATGGATTATTTCTAACTTAGGAAGTTTATGGTGGTTGTGGTTATGGGCTTTTATTTCTATTTTTAATTTCTTAATGCTGACACTCTACCCGACTTATATCGCACCATTTTTTAATAAATTTTTACCACTAAAAGATGCAAAGTTAAAGGTCAAAATTGAAAAATTACTTTTAAAATGCGGATTTAAATCAGGTGGCCTTTTCGTAATGAATGGATCACTGAGAAGCAATCATGGAAATGCATACTTTACGGGTTTTGGGAACTCTAAAAGAATAGTATTTTTTGATACACTTCTTGAAAAGCTTTCCCATAAAGAAATTGAAGCTGTGTTGGCACATGAGTTAGGGCATTTCCATCATAACCATGTTAAAAAAAGAATTATTCTAATGTTCGCTGTTAGCTTTATAGGTTTATACATACTAGGGTTTTTAAAAGATAGTTCATGGTTTTATGAGTCATTAGGTGTTATTCAAAGCGATGCAAATGGATTATTAATATTTTTATTGATTTCCCCTCTTTTTATCTTTTTTATGAGGCCTTTAATGGCATATTATTCAAGAAAAAATGAATTTGAAGCTGATGAATATGCTTGCAAGTATTCAAATCCTCAAGATCTAAAACTTTCACTAATAAAGTTATATAGAGATAATGCATCAACATTGACTCCCGACCCTCTTCATTCAAATTTTTATGACTCTCACCCTCCTGCCCTTGAGAGAATAAATGCTATAGATAAAATCTAAATGGAAATTACTACAAAATTAGAATTTGATGCTGGGCATAGAATTCCTCACCATAAAAGCTCTTGTAAAAACCTTCATGGTCACAGGTACGCTATTGAGGTAACCATAAAAGGTGAGATTGTCACAGATAAATCAAACTCAGATTTTGGAATGGTTATGGATTTTAAAGATGCAAAAGAGCTAATAAAAAAAACTATTGTAGAGGAATGGGATCACTCTTTTATAGTTCATAAAGATGATACTGTAGTTCTGCAATTTCTAGACTCGTTGGATAATCATAAAACTGTAGTTTTTCCATTAATCCCAACTGCTGAAAATATGGCATTAGTAGCTATGGAGAAATTAAAAATTTCTTTTAATGCTGAATTTGGAAAATTAATTAAACCATTCAAAGTCCGGCTATATGAAACACCTAATAATTGGGCCGATGCATATTGAATTATTGTTAGTTATTAATTTTTAGATTAGCAATAAATTTATCATGTGCCGTTAATTCATTACTATTAGGATTTATAACAACAAGACTATCTTGATTTATATCTACTAGATTTAAACTCTCAGAGCTTTGAACAAAATCAATTGAAAATGCTTCTTGCCCCCTTGTCATACCAAGATAAACATCACCAAGTAATTGAGCATCAAGAAGTGCACCATGGAAAGCTCTTGACGTATTATCAACATCATAAGCTTTGCATAAAGCATCTAAATTATTCCTTTGGCCAGGTCTAATTTCTTTAGCTAGCTTTAATGTATCAAAAATAGAGACTGACTGCCCTTCTAGTTTCTCTAAATTTATCTTTCCTAACTCCATATTAAGAAATCCAACATCAAAAGGAGCATTATGAATAATAAGTTCAGATCCTTTAATAAAATTTAGGAACTCAGATACAATTTCTTTAAATAAAGGCTTGTCCTGAAGAAATTCTGAAGTTATTCCATGCACCTCTTGTGCAGCTTGATCTATATCTCTATTAGGGTTTAGGTACGTATGATAATGATTTTTTGTTAATTGACGGTTATTCATTTCAACTGCTGCAATTTCAATAATCCTATGTCCTTGGTTAGGGTCAAGACCGGTAGTCTCAGTATCTAAAAATATTTGCCTCATAGTGAAGATCCCTCCATATCAACTCCTTTATTAGCTAAATAATCCGCCCTATCATTTTCTGGGTGACCAGAATGTCCCTTTACCCACATCCAACTTATTGTTACTTGAGAAGTTAGGCTATCTAATTGAACCCATAAATCTTTATTCTTTACATCTTTGTTATTACTCGTTCTCCAGCCATTAGTTTTCCATTTGCCAATCCACTCACTAATACCTTTTTGCACATAAGTTGAATCAGTAAAAATTGTTATCCCACTTCTAGTATTTATGGTTTTTAAAGCCATAATTACAGCTAGGATCTCCATTCTATTATTTGTAGTATCGGCTTCGCCACCACAAATTTCATTTTTGGTGTCGCCTTCAATAATCAAAGCTCCCCATCCACCAGGACCAGGATTACCCTTACATGCCCCATCTGTATAAATATTAATCATATTAATGCGAATCCTCTTTTAAAACGGTTGTTCTTTTAATGTTTTTCCACTTCGGCTTAATTGGGGTAAGACTTATCACTTTTTTTTGTGCAACTATAAAATACAAGTTACCAAAGAGAGGCAGCCAACGATTTCCAATATTCTCAAGCTTTTTACTAAAGGAATAATTATCGTCAGAAAATATAAGCTGATAATTTGAAATTTGGGCTTCAGAAACAGAAAATCCTGACTTTTTTAATTCATCCTGAAGTAATGACATACTAACAAATTTAGAATTCCAAGGAAACTGTGTACTAAATGAGAAAAAATTTCTAATTCCTGCAAAACTAAAAGGATTAAATGAAATTATAATTACATGTCCTCCAGGAATTATTGTCCGAAAAAACTCATCGAACATGCTTTCATTATATCCCTGCTCAATTAAATGAGGGCAAATAATTAAGTCAATTGATTCCTCCGCAAACGGAATAGAGGAATTATCAAAACAAATATTTTTCAAAATTCCACTATTAAAAAGATGTTTAGTGATTCGAGAGCTCTCAAGGAAGTCGTTAAAGGGCCCCCCTAATTGAAGAGCAAAATACCCAAACTTATCTTCAATAATCTTATCAATAATTATTTTTTCTTGTGTGATAATACTTTTTGCAGTTTTTGATTTAAACCAATTCATTATTTTAAAAATAACATAAAAACAAGGTAAACTTAAGATAAATATGCATTCAATATTACCTCAAAACAATAATATAAATATACTCCCAATTAAAGCATTTAAGGACAACTATATTTGGTTGATTCAAGAAAAGCTTAATGGGATAATTGTTGACCCGGGAGATGCTAAACCAGTTCTTAAAACCCTAAAAGAAAAAAAAATTGACTTAAAAGCAATACTAATTACTCACAAACATCATGATCACATGGGTGGTGTTGAAGAACTAATCAAAAATTACCCTAACGTTCAAATTTATGGGCCAGAAAATATTGAATTTAAATTTAAATATCATATTGTAAAAGAGGATGATGTAATCTCAATATATGGAACTGATGTTAAATTTAATGTAATAGAGACACCAGGCCACACTTTAGACCATATAGTCTATGTTGATAGTGAGAATTTATTTTGCGGAGACACTCTATTTGCATGTGGTTGTGGGAGATTGTTTGAAGGAACCTATGATGAAATGTTTGAATCATTATTGAAAATCTCTTCGCTTACGCCTAATACAAAAGTATACTGTGCACATGAATACACCAAAGCAAATATTAAATTTGCATTAACTATAGATGGAAATAATCATCAGCTAAACGAGCGCTGTAGAAAGCTGCAAGATGTTGAAATAACTATTCCCTCATTACTTCAAGAAGAGCTTGAAACAAATCCCTTTCTGAGAGTGAAAACAAGCGAAGAGTTTAAATTAATTAGAAAGAGAAAAGATGAATTTTAGAACTAGCTCATTGTTAAAAACCTTAGTATTAATCCTGTTCATTTCAATAACAACAAGTGTCCAATCTGAAACAAATGCATTAGGACAAAAAATAATTGTTATTGGTCTGGAAAAAAATGAAATTGTTAGCCAAACTAGTCATAAAAATAGTATTTGGGTCAGAATTAATAACGGTTATAAAATGAAGGAAAGACCAAGTCGCAGAATTAGAAGCTTTGAAAAATGGTATTCAAATAGGCCAGAATACGTTCAAAGAATGCTTGATAGAAGCGAAAAATATCTGTTTTATGTTGTTGGTGAAGTTGAAAAAAGAAATATGCCTATGGAAATAGCTCTCTTACCAATGATAGAAAGTGCATATAACCCAATAGCAACTTCAAGACAAAAAGCAGCGGGTATGTGGCAATTTATACCATCTACAGGAAAAATTTATGGATTAGAGCAAAATTGGTGGATTGATAATAGGAGAACTATTATGGAGGCAACGAATGCTGCTTTAAATTATTTAGAAAAGCTACACAAAGAATTTGGAACATGGGAACTAGCCCTTGCCTCCTATAATGCAGGTGAAGGAAGAGTGGGTAGAGCAATCAAAAGAAATAAAAGAAATAAAAAGCCAACAGGCTACTACAGTCTCAGATTGCCAAGAGAAACAAAAAACTATGTGCCAAAACTTTTTGCTATTAAAAATATTATAAGTAATCCTAAAAAATATGGATTAGATTTGCCTAAAATAAAAAACCAACCATATTTCGAGGTTGTTACGGTTGATCAAAATATTGATACCCAACTTATTGCCAGACTTGCTGAGATATCAATTGAGGAATTTCGGCTATTAAACCCACAACATAAAAGACCCGTTATAAATGTAAAAAACATACCTCAAAATATAAATTTACCCTCTCAGAATATTCATATATTTAACTACAATCTTCATGGTTACGATAAGCCTTTTTCCAACTGGGATTCATACAATCCAAAAAAGAAAGAAAGCGTTGCACAAGTTGCTAAAAAATTTGGAATTGATAGAAAAATACTGATTCAAGTTAATCGCTTAGAGCGTAGGAAATCATTTAGAAGAAATAGTACTATTTTGATACCCAATAAAGATGCAATAACTACCTACTTTCCTTCCAATGTTAACGAATTGTATAATTACTCGTCAATAATTACGCATAAAATTTCAGCTGGTCAAACTTTAAGCCACATTTCCGACAAATATAATATTTCAGTTAAAGATATTAAAGAATTTAATGAACTACGATCAGACAGAATAATCATAGGAGATACTTTAGATATTCCTAAATAATTTATTTTTAAATTGACATGAAAAAAAAATTTCTATCATTAAACCTTATCGCCATTTTAACCTCTTCTTTATTTGTAATAAGTTGCTCTAAAGAATATTCAGAAGTAATTGATTATAATAAGGAATATAAAAATAGCACTGGTGGAAGCCTTATCAATGCAATGGCTGGGGAGCCCAGTAATCTTATTGCTATGATTGCTGGTGATTCAGCTTCTTCTCAAATTGCTGGAAATATATTTAACTCATTGGTTAAATATGACGAAAATCTAAATTACGCCCCAGATTTAGCAGAAAGTTGGAAGATTTCAAATAATCAAAAAACAATTACATTTAAGCTAAAAAAAGGTCTTAAATGGTCAGACGGGGCACCACTTACTAGTGCGGATGTGTTATTTACATGGAAATTAATAACTAACCCGGACACAAGAACGCCATATGCTTCTGATTATCAGCTTGTGAAAAATGCTTCGACTCCCAATCCTCTAACTTTTATAATTACTTATGAGAGCAGTTATGCTCCAGCACTAGACACATGGACTTCTTTGCATATACTTCCCAAACATATCTTAAAGGACGAAGATATTAATAATACTTTTTTTTCAAGAAAGCCAATAGGATCAAGCTATTACAAACTTAAAGAATGGATTAGTGGACAACAAGTTACACTCGAAGCCAATGATAAAAGCATTTCCGGTGTTCCTTTAATAAAAAAATTAATTTCAAGAATTATTCCAGATACATCATCCCAATTTTTAGAACTCACTGCTGATAATATTGACCTTATGAATATAAACCCAATTCAGTATCAACGAGTTTTTCCAGCAAGGATAGACTTACAAGAAAAAATTGAGCTTTATAAAGAGTTAGGTAATGGTTATACATACCTGGGCTTTAATCTGAAAAAAGAACCATTTAATGATATTAGGGTCAGGCAAGCCCTGAATTATGCAATTGATAAAAATGAAGTTATTAAGGGAGTTCTTCTAGGTCTAGGAGAGCCAATTTCTAGCCCTTATAAGCCTGGTACAAGATGGAATAATCCAAGTCTTAGCCCATACCCCTACAAGCCATCTATTGCTCTTAATTTACTTAAAGAAGCTGGCTTCAAAAAAAATGATGATGGGCTATTAACGAGAAATGGTAAGCCCTTGAAATTTGAAATTATTACAAATCAAAATAAACAAAGAGAAATGACTGCAGTTGTAATTCAAAAAAGATTACAAGAGATCGGAGTTGAGGTTTCAATAAGAGTAATTGAGTGGGCGAGCTTTGTGAATAGATTTATAAAAACTGGTGATTTTGATGTTGTTGTTCTTGGATGGGGGCTATCTCTTGATCCAGATCAATACAATATATGGCATTCATCCCAACAGGGGCCCGGTCAATTTAATTTTCTTGGATATTCCAATAAAGAGGTTGATAAATTACTTGAGCTTGGCCGAAAAGAATTAAATATTTCCAAGCGTGAGAAAATTTATCATAAATTTGCAAAATATTTATTAGAAGATTCTCCAATAGTCTACCTATATGCAGGTTACGGATTAAGTGCAGTTCATAAAAGGGTTAAAGGAATTAAGAGCCCTGCTCCACCAGCAGGGATTTATCATAATAATTACGATTGGTTTGTCCCAAAACCTCTTCGTAGAAACGAAATTTCGGCGAGATAATGGCCTCATACTTGATAAAAAGAATATTGTGGATGATACCAATGTTAGTTGGAATAAGCCTTGTGTCATTTTTTATTATGCATCTTGCTCCAGGTGATGTTACATCAACTGAAGCATCTTTTAACCCAAAAGCATCTGAAGAATCTAGACAAAAATTAAGAGAGCTTTATAACCTTGATAAACCCGTCATCATTCAATATGGCTTATGGTTAAAACGAATTGTTCAACTAGACTTTGGCAACTCTTTTGCATCACATCAAAAACCAGTTTTATGGGAACGAACAGATAAGTCTGGCAATGTTACTAAAGGGTTGATACAGGAGTCGCTTCCAATTACTCTAATGATTAATCTTTTAGGTATTTGTATTATTTTTTCCATTTCCATTTTCCTTGGCACTCTTTCTGCAGTTCGCCAAAATACCTGGGTTGACCGCTCCATAACCTTGTTTGTTTTTATTGGATTCGCAATTCCAGGTTTTTGGTTAGCGCTTTTATTGATGTATTGGACTGGAGTGAGTAATCAATGGCTTCCAATATCAGGGCTCCATAGCTTAGGCTATCAAAACCTTTCTAGTTTTGGACAATTTATTGATTTATTAAAACACTTAATTCTACCTGTTTCAATATCTTCCCTAAGTGGCCTTGCTGGTATATCACTTTATGTAAGAAATGGTATGTTAGAGATTCTTCATCAAGACTTTATTACAACTGCAAGATCTAAAGGTCTTCGCGAAAATAATATTATATTTGTTCATGCTCTTAAAAATGCAATTCTTCCGCTTATTACAATTGTGGGACTCTCTATCCCTGGTCTTATTGGTGGATCTGTAATTGCAGAGTCAATTTTTGCTATACCAGGAATGGGTAAACTCTTCTATGATTCAGTTCTAATGCGGGATTTTCCTGTAATTATGGGAATTCTAACTATTGGCTCTTTTCTTACCTTAATAGGAAACTTGCTTGCTGATATTGGCTATGCTTGGGCTGATCCACGAGTCCGAAAAGGTCTAGTTAAATGAATGTTTTTTTAAAAAACCCTCTCGCAATATCAGGCTTAATAATAATTTTAACAATTTTAATTTTAGCACTAATTGCACCCTTTATTGCACCATATGACCCAAATTTTATCGATATTAATTCCATATTATTTCCACCGTCAATTGACCATTTAATGGGTACAGATGGTCTTGGTAGGGATGTTTTTTCTAGAATGCTATATGGGGCTCAAATATCATTACTTGTTGGATTTGTAGCTGTTGGGATAGCAACTTTTATTGGGGTTTGCTTAGGCGCTTTAGCTGGATTCTATAGAGGATGGGTTGATTCGTTGATTATGAGGTTTGTAGATATCATGTTGTCAATACCAACTTTCTTCTTAATATTAGCTGTAATAGCTTTTCTTACCCCTTCAATATGGAATATTATGATAGTTATTGGATTAACATCATGGATGGGTGTTACACGGCTCGTAAGGGCTGAATTTTTCAGTCTTCGCCAAAGAGAATATGTTCTTGCAGCTGAAACAATGGGCTCAAATCACTTTTCAATAATAATAAAACATCTCCTACCGAACAGCATGACACCTATTATCGTTAGCTCAGTTCTCGGTATTGCAAGCGCAGTTCTAGTAGAGTCTGGTCTTAGTTTTTTAGGTCTAGGGGTTCAAGCCCCAACTGCTTCGTGGGGCAATATCCTAACCGATGGAAAAGAGTACATTCAATTTGCTTGGTGGCTGTCTTTATTTCCAGGTTTGGCGATTCTCATTACTGTATTAGGATATAATTTACTAGGTGAGGGTTTAAGGGATGTACTTGACCCTAAAAATAAAAACTAATTTCAAATAAAGACCAATTATGAGTTTCTTAAAGAACAAAAAAGTATTAATACTCGGACTACTTAGTGATCGATCTATTGCCTATGGGATAGCTTCCTCTATGAAGAAACAGGGGGCTGAGCTTGCATTCACTTACCAAATGGAAAAACATAAGGGACGAGTCGAGAAACTTGCTTCACATTTTGATTCAAATATTGTTTTACCTTGCGATGTTGCGAAAGATGAAGAAATTGAGAACCTTTTTCCGCTCCTAGAAAAAGAATGGGGCACCTTCGATATCTTAGTTCACTCAATAGCATTTGTGCCGAAGGAGGCATTAAATGGAGATTTTATTGAAGCAACGACCCGTGAAAATTTTACAATTGCACACAATGTTAGCTCATATAGTTTTACTGCACTTGCAAAATCTGCAGTGCCTTATTTGAATAAAAACTCGAGTCTTTTGACTCTTAGCTACTTAGGGGCTGAAAGAACAATGCCTAATTACAATGTAATGGGATTAGCAAAAGCAAGCCTAGAGGCGAATGTAAAGTATATGTCGCATAGCTTAGGAACAAAAGGAATCAGGGTTAATGCAATTTCAGCGGGACCTATCAAAACTCTTGCAGCATCAGGTATTGCAAACTTTGATAAAATGTATGATTTTAATGAGCGTCATGCCGCATTAAAAAGGAATGTAACAACTGAAGAAGTAGGTAATGTTGCTGCATTTTTATGCAGCGACCTTGCATCAGGAGTTACAGGAGAGATTACTTACGTAGATGGTGGAATGAATATAACTGCTGCTGGATCTATTGATTAATTTAAATTACCGAATAAATTAGGGTTAAAATCAATATCCGCCTTAGCTTTCAAGTCTAAGATAAAAGCAGAATCAACTTCTTCCTGGATCATAGCTAAATATTCATTATAGAAAGTATCAATTGAATCTTTATCGTCAACTTTATCAGTAGCTACTTTATTTAGTTTAACAATAATGTATTCACCCCGACTATCATAAAGACCAGTATAACTTGGGAGTTGATTGTCATCCATTTTAAATATTGCATTTATAAGAGGGTCAGATAGACCCTTCCTATCAATGCGATCTACACTCAATTGATCAATCCAATCAATCATTTTCGGCTTTAATTTAACATCTTCAATCAATTGAGTTCCGGCTGAAATTAAAAGCCTCTGAGATTCAGCTTCAACTAGAAAATCTGTGATTGTGCTCTTAACTTCCTCAAACGATTTTGAAGCAGAAGGACGAAAGTCTACAACTCTGGCGGCAACTAAGTTATTTGGTGATGCCTCAATAGCAGCAATATTTCTTTTTTCATTAATGGCATCTTTATCAAATATAGCTTGAGCAAAGGCTTCGTTGTTAAAGAATTTTTTTGCATCTTCAAAACTCAGCCATTCACTATCTTCAATTTTTAAAGAAAATTTATTAGCAGCTTCTTGAAGATTTTCAGATTGCTCATAAACAATATTACCAAAGTTGTCTGCATTCTCACCGTACTCAGCAACTGCTTTATTGAAAATTAATTCTCCCTTAATTTGGTTTTTAACTGTTTCAAATTTAACTTCATCACCTTTTATATCAGTCAGCATAATTATATGAAAACCAAACTCAGTTTTAATAAGTTCAGAAATTTGGTTTCTCGACATCGAAAAAACAGTGTCTTCAAACTTTTTAGTCATATCCCCTCTAGAAAAGAAACCAAGATCTCCACCATTCTTTGCGGATTCTGCATCTTGAGAATACTTTTCCGCATTTTTTTTGAAGGTCTTAGGATTTTTTTTGATTTCATTAAGAACATTTTGAGCATTGGTTGCAATTTTTTTTATTTCGTCACTCGCTAGATCGGCCCCAACAGTAAATAATATATGTTTTGCTCTTCGTTGTTGGTCTGCCTGATATCTATTTATATTATTAGTAAAATAATCATTTACCTCTTTATCTGCAACCTTTACAGTTGGGACAATTCCTGCAGCTGAATATATAATGAACTTGATTTTAACTTGATCAGGGCGCATAAATGAAGACTTACTTTCTTCATATACTTTTTTTAATGCAGGATTGGAAAGATCAATTTTATCCTTAAAGTCAGCCTGTTTTAATTCAAAAATACTTACATCTCTTTTTTGATAAGCTAGGTCGACAAGGTTCTGAATTTTATTTTTTGGTACATAAAAAAGCTTTCTTAAGCTGTCTTTTACTTGCTGAGTTCCAAGATCACTTTTAATTCTGTCATCGAATTTTTTTGGAGTTAAGTTATTAACTTTTAAAACTTCATCATATTGCTCTTGAGAAAATTTTCCATTTCTTTGAAATTCTGGCATGCCCGATATATATATTCCAACCTGGCTATCGCTAATATAAAATCCTGAGTTTTTAATTTCTTGATCAATAAGCTTTGTTATTATTAGTTTGTCTAATACTGCTTTTTTAAACTCTATTGATTCAAATACTTTAGGGTCTGTTGATTCGTCTTGACTTTTGATTTGTGCTATAAATTGGCTTCTAGTTTTTTCCATTTCGGAAGATGTAATTGATTCATCGTTTACGGAAGCGATATAAATATTGCTTCCAACTGATGATAAATAAGAATCGATACCAAAAAGTGCAAAAGGAATAATTATTATTGCTAATATAACTTTTGCAAAGGTAGTTTGAGTTCTATTTCTAATTTGTTCTAACATATTTAGTAAATTCTCAAAAATTATACAGTTATTGACCTATTTAAAACATATTGGTTCTTTACTTTACAAAATTTAGACTAACATTTATTAGTCTAAATTTATTTATGGCGGAGTGGACGGGACTCGAACCCGCGACCACCGGCGTGACAGGCCGGTATTCTAACCAACTGAACTACCACTCCTAAACAATGGTGGGTGCTACAGGGGTCGAACCTGTGACATTCG
>Ga0075444_10000615_pt1 | contig 21157 bp, 19 predicted proteins | sample CoawatmetaG01DNA_FD_76836 | JGI IMG/M metagenome (GOLD analysis project Ga0075444, IMG submission 76836) | Marine microbial communities from the West Antarctic Peninsula - Coastal water metaG017-DNA | ecosystem: Environmental > Aquatic > Marine > Coastal | place: Atlantic Ocean: West Antarctic... | reverse complement strand
GCAAGTAATTCAAGTAAGCGTTCTGTTGCACCTGCTGCGCGTTGTAACTCGCCGTACACTTCAGATATGGTGGCAACAGCCATAGCCACCATTAACGCATAAAAAACAAACGCTGCTAATTCGCCAGAACTGATTTGTCCACTTGCAACATCTTGAGCACCAACCCAAATCATGCTGGATAAGCCTGTAAATACTAGCGTCATAGCCACGACGATAAGAATAGAGCGTTGTAAAATACGCTTTTTGGCAACGTTAAATGCTTTTTCTACCTCTTGTGCAAAAGCTTTTGTTTCTTCTTTTTCGTGGGTAAAGCTTTGTACTACTTTAATGTTTTGTACAATTTCACCAGCATAAGTGCCTATGTCAGCGACTCTGTCTTGGCTTAAGCGAGAAAGCTTGCGCACTTTTCGACCATAAAGAATCATTGGGAATATAATCAGCGGCACGCTGCTTAATACAATTAAAGCCAATTTTGGATTAGTAATAAGCATCATTACTAAGCCACCTAAAAAAGTTAGGCTACTACGCAGTGCCATAGAAATAGAGGAGCCTATTATTGACTGTAATAACGTGGTGTCGGTTGTGAGCCTGGCATTAATTTCACCACTACGATTAACTTCAAAGTAATAAGGATCTAAAGTAAGCAAATGGTTAAATACGGCTAAACGCACGTCATTACTGACTCTTTCCCCAAGCCAAGACACTAAGTAAAAGCGAGTAAAGGTGCCTGCTGCCATCAAAAAGGTAATTACTGCCAACACCATCATGGCTTGGTTTAATTGGCTTGGGTCTGCAGAGTTAAAGCCTTGGTCAATAAGTAGGCGAATGCCTTGTCCCAGTGCAAGTGACACTCCTGCAGTAATAATGAGAGCAAAAGTTGCACCTAGGACCATTTTTTTATAGGGAGTTATAAAAGGCAAAAGCCTCATCAGAAGTCGCAGGTCTTTTTTGTCTGGTTGCGTTGTGCTGGTTGGGTCGTTGCTGGTTTGATGGGTGCTCATAATGTGCTCAAAGAAGTAAGGCTAGCTTACTATGTGTGGGCAGAGTGTTAATTTGCAATTGTATCCATTAAATACTTTGGGGGCCTTGGCAATGGGTTAGTTAAATGAATCAACGATAGGCTATAATCATGATGAATTTCACCCACGTTAATAGAAAAATATGAACCTCTCACTGCTTAGTGTTCAGGGTAAACTCAGCCCTATCACGCTACTTAAACTAATGACTTTTGCCATGCCTTTTAGTTTTGGCGTGTGGATGGCGTTATTTAATAACTTTGCTATTGATCAAGTGGCACTCAACGGTTCTCATATTGGTGTATTGCAATCGTGGCGTGAAGTGCCTGGTTTTTTAGCGTTTGGTGCCGTTTTTTTACTGCTTTTTATTGCAGAACAGCGCTTAGCTATATGGTCTTTAATCATGTTAGGTGCGGGGACCGCGATAACAGGGTGGTTGCCTAGTTTTAATGGGTTATTAGTGACAACGATGTTGATGTCTGTTGGGTTTCACTATTATGAAACCATGAAACAATCATTGGCTCTACAGTGGTTTAGTAAGGCAGAAGCGCCAGTTCAATTAGGACGTTTAATGTCAATTGGTGCAGCGTCTTCTTTACTTGCATATGCCTGGGTGTGGGCTGCGTTGGAAGTATTTAATGTTCCAGTGGCGTGGGTTTATACATTTGGTGGCGGGGTGACTGTAGTCATTGCAGTCTTGGCTTTGATCATGTTTCCCCAATACACGTCTAAGGTGACACAAACAAAAAAATTGATTTTGCGTAAACGCTATAGTCTTTATTACGCCTTGGTATTTATGGGTGGAGGGCGACGCCAAATATTTGTTGTGTTTGCCGCACTGATGATGGTGGAGCGTTTTGGTTTTGGTGCGGATGAAGTAGCGCTAATGTTTTTAGCAAATGGGCTTTTGAGTATGTGGCTAGCACCAAAAATTGGTGGGTTGGTGGCCCGCTGGGGTGAAAAACGAGCACTCACTGTAGAATACACGGGTTTGATTTTGGTGTTTTTGGCTTATAGCATTGTAGAGTGGGCGCCTCTTGCGGTGGCGTTGTATATGCTAGACCATGTGCTGTTTGCTATGGCTATTGCGCAAAAAACCTATTTTCAAAAAATTGCAGACCCTGCAGATATGGCGTCTACGGCGGGTGTTTCTTTTACCATTAATCATATAGCAGCTGTAGTGCTGCCTGCGCTGATGGGGCTTTTGTGGTTAGTGTCACCATCTTGGGTATTTATATTGGGTGCGGTAATGGCTTTGATGTCGCTATTGTTAGCACGTTGGGTGCCCACTGACCCTGTTAATGGCCGAGAATGGCTAAATCCGTTTAGTTCAAAAACTGGGTAAAGTGCTTTAAGTTTACACTTTAAGCACTATTTTTAACTTCTTGGAGCGATCTATGACCATTACCTTTAATAAAGAAGAAAAAGTTGACCTTATTAATAGATTACAAAGTTACTGTGAAGTTGAATTAGATCGGCAGTTAGGTACTTTTGAAGCACAATTTCTACTAGATTTTATTAGTGAAACTATGGGGCCATTCTACTACAACCGTGGCATTTACGATGCTCAAGCATTGCTGCAAGAGCAATTGGAGAATGTGGGGGAGTCTATCTACCAGCTAGAAAAGATACCTCCCAAACTCAAGCGTTAGCTAGTTAAGTGCGCACTTATGTCGCTAAATAAAGAGTCGTGGATGTTAAGTGTTTTTAGATGCTTTAAAGTGTTGTTAAAGTAATCAATATTACTACCTCGGCCTCCGTGAGCCTGGCCTATCATGCTGGCACACTGAGCAGCGTCAAAATCGACATATTGTTCATGTTGCTTGTCTGCTACAAAGGTAATTGCATTGATGTCACCATCAGCAGTGGTCACTTTGCATAGATAGGGTAAATAAAACATTGTTACCATTTCTCGTAGCCACAGATGTTTGAAATCGTTTTCTTGAGTTGTTTTTGAAATATGTAAAGCCATGCCTTCACAATGACCGCCATCGCGCAGTGACAAAACTAAACCGGGACATTCTAGGGTGCCTCGGTGCACAGTAGACAATAAATTAAAACCTCGTTGTAAACCATCAACTTTACCTTGCCTGCTTTCTATGACGCGCATTTCAGGGTTCCATAACAAAGAACCGTAAGCAAAAATCCACAAATCTTCTGGTAAAGGAAACTCTTCTAAATAGTGATCTAACGCTTCTAAAATTTGATACTGGGGATAAGCTGACATGTTTTTTGGGTGGATTCCTATCAATAAAAAAGCCTACATCCGTTAAGAAGTAGGCCTTATGCTGTCATATCAAAGGCGCTTTGCCAAGGCTTGATGTTGAGGAAAAATTATTTTCTTATGATATTATTTTGTGCAGCAAACTCTGACGCCTGTAATGGACTGTTATCTTGGATGTAATTTTTAAGAGCTTTTACGTCGACAAAACCTGAGTTGACAGAGTTTTCATGATCAGACAAACAAGGGTAAACATCACCACTAGAGGCCATATAAGCGTTTACTGATAAGCGGTAAGTTTGTGTTGCTTTATTATGGTCAAAATGCGCTTGTAAAAAAAGCTATGAATGTGACACTATGGGCTTCGAAAATACCACAGCGTTGAATGTTATGTCAGCAACACTAAGCCAGTTTTTTATTCGCCTAATGCCATGGTTTTTTGTATGGGTATGGAGCACCGGATTTTTAGTGGCTAAATTAGGGAAATCCTATGCTGAGCCCTTTACACTATTAAGTTACCGCTTTGCCTTGGCTTTGGTTGTGTTGTGGGTGATCATCAAAGTTGTTAATTGCGATTGGCCATCTACTTGGCGTTTAGCTTTGCATTGTATGCTGGTGGGTTTGTTGATTCATGGGGTGTACCTGGGTGGTATTTTCCAAGCCATTTCATTGGGTATGCCAGCTGGACTAAGTGCAATGGTGATAGGATTGCAACCTCTTACTATGGCCTTGTTTGCTGGGTTGATGCTTGGAGAACGAGTCACAAAGCGTCAGTGGCTAGGTTTGATCATGGGTTTAGTAGGACTATATTTAGTCTTAGGGGAGCAGTTTTCAATAGACCCAAAGACAGTTTTTGAAGGCTTTTCTGGCTGGTCGCCAGTATTGGTAGGCTCGTCGTTATTGGCTATTGCCTTTGGCACACTGTACCAAAAGAAGTATTGCCATGGAGTAGATCTACTGACCTCCATTTGGTTGCAGTATGCTGCAGCACTGGTGCTAAGTCTTAGTGTGGCCTTTGCCTTTGAAACACGTATTGTGGATTGGCAATGGCAGTTTGTTGTTAGCTTGTCTTGGCAGGTGTTAGCTTTGTCCATTGGCGCAATATTGTTGCTCATGATCATGATACGTCAAGGCGCTGCTGCAAAAGTAGGTAGTTTGTTTTATTTAGTACCACCTGTAGTAGCCATACAGGCGTGGTTTTTGTTTGGCGAAGCGTTAGGTGTTCAAGGATTGTTGGGTATTGTTTTAATTGCTGCAGGTGTAGCACAAGCCATGTGGCCAAGTCGTAACTAGTCATTTATTTTTTTGGAGTTTTTACATGACATCATTAACTGCCGCTTTAACTGGGGCTCTAGGTTGTTTTCATAATGAGCAAGCGGATGCAAAGCTTGTTTATGGCCCGCAGCGTCAAGCGGTGCTAAGCCTAAAAAAAGCTGAGCATGCATTTGAAACTATTACCAGTTGGCCAAATTACCAAGCTTCTGATCTGCATCTTCTTGAAAGTATGGCGAAGGAGGCGAATATTGCGCAGATCTATTATAAGGATGAAAGTACTCGTTTTGGTCTAAAAAGCTTTAAAGCCTTAGGTGGCGCTTATGCAGTGACAAGGTTTTTACAAGAACATTTAAGCCTACTTAATGGTAAAGAACCAAGTATGTCTGATTTGTTATCAGGGCATTATAAAGAGCAATTAAAAGACGTCGTTGTAAGTTGTGCTACAGATGGCAATCATGGACGCTCTGTTGCTTGGGGTGCACAAATGTTTGGGTGTCAGTGTATTATTTATATCCATCGTGATGTCTCTGTTGGCCGCCAATCAGCAATGGAGGCTTATGCTGCAAAGGTCATCCGTATTACAGGCAATTATGACGAATCGGTTAGGCAAGCTGCAGTAGATGCAAAAAAATACGATAGGGCCATCATTTCTGACACCAGTTATGAAGGCTATACAAAAGTGCCTGCCAATGTGGCTTTAGGTTATACCGTAATGTTGTCTGAAACCGTGACACAACTTAATGGGCAGATTCCTACTCATGTGTTTATACAAGCAGGAGTAGGCGGTTTAGCCGCTGCTGTATGTGGTTATTTCTGGGATTTATGGGGCGACAAAAGGCCTCGTTTTGTTGTGGTAGAGCCAGAGGCTGCCAACTGTTTGCAAGAAAGTGCAAAAGCAGGCGAGCTTCAAGTGGTTGAGGGTGATCTAGACACTTTGATGGCAGGCTTAGCGTGTGGAGAAGTTTCTCATATCGCTTGGGAAATATTGGATAAGGGTGCAGATGACTTCATCACCTTAAGTGAAGATGCCGTGGCACCTTGTATGCGTGCTTTAGAGCAACATACGCCAAGCATTGAAGCTGGAGAATCTGCTGTAGCAGGTTTGGCAGCATGTATTGTTGGCGCACAAAATGCAAAGTGGCGCTTGGCTTTAGGTCTTGATGAACAAAGTAAAGTACTAGTGCTAGGCACAGAAGGTGCTACTGATCCCGAGCTTTATCAAGAATTAGTTTTTGGTGCATAACATATACTTTAATTGGCTGGGGAAATTAACATGACGCAATACACCTTAACAGAAGCGCCGCAAAGGCAGTTTTCTTTAATTGAGTTTGAACACCGCATGGCGAGAGCGCAAGCGATGATGCGAGCTTTAAATTTGGATGGTGTATTGCTAACAACAGAAACTAATGTGCGTTATTTTTCTGGCTACTTTACGCAATTTTGGCAAAGCCCAACACGGCCTTGGTTTTTGATTTTGCCTGCCACAGGAAAACCTATTGCTGTTATCCCAACCATTGGTGTGGTGGGTATGAGTGACACATGGGTAGATGATGTCCGTGCATGGCCCTCGCCATTTCCAGAAGATGATGGAGTGAGTTTGTTGAGCCAAACTCTAGCCGAACTTCCCAAACGTTTTGGCCGTTTAGGCATGACTCTTGGGCGAGAAACACACTTGCGTATGCCTCAGCAGCAAGTGCAGTCTTTGTATGAATCTAGTAATTTTGAACTGGTTGATGTAAGCCGTGAAGTGCTACATTTGCGAAGTATAAAATCTACTGCAGAAATTAATCGAGTTGGCCACATTTGCCAAGTGACCTCTAACGCTTTTGCTGCGCTTCCCAAGTTTGCCAGTATAGGTATGACTGAGCGTGATGTGGTGGCAGGTTTCAGAATGGAGCTATTGCGTCAAGGCGCAGATCATTCTCCTTTTATTGTGTCCTCTTCTGGAATGGATGGTTATGATGACATTATTATGGGCCCAACAGACAGGGTAATTGCAGAGGGTGATGTATTAATTATTGATACAGGCACGGTATGGCAAGGCTACTTTTGTGATTTTGACCGAAACTGGTGCTTTGGTGATTGTTCTTCGCAAACAAAGGCTGCTTATGAAGTGGTTTATAAAGCCACAGATGCAGGTTTTGCTGCAGCTAAGCCAGGTAACACTACTAGCGACTTGTATCGGGCTATGTGGCCTATCATGCAAGCTGGTGGTGCCCTAGGTAATGATGTTGGGCGTTTAGGCCATGGCCTAGGCTCTGACCTCACAGAATGGCCATCTAATACAGCGACCGACGAAACCTTGTTGGAAGTAGGCATGATTATGACTTTAGAACCAGGTATGGCTTACCTAAACGGTGATGGAAAAGTCAAACAAATGGTGCATGAAGAGAATATCATCATTACTGAAAATGGTGCACAGTGGCTCTCTACAAGAGCTGCGGCGCAACTACCTTTACTAGGCTAATGAGTATTTTCTACACTGGATAGTGCTTAAGCTTGCTCAAGTTAGATCTTGATAAGCTCTTTGATCCATGCGTCCACAAGAAAATTTGTCGGCGCATTCTTTTTATGGATCACGGCGTAATCGGTGGTGAAGTTAAAATGTTCAGAGCATATAGCTGTCATTTCTCTTCGTTGTACCCATTGTTCTGCATAGTGGGTGGGTAGATAACCTATAAAGCATCCTGTCATAATTAAAAAAGCGACTCCCTCTCTATCGGTTGCAGTAGAGGTGGTTTTTAAAGCCTGATACTGTGATTTGGTAGCTGGGGTTTGAGCATATGCAGGGGCCACTGCATCATGATTTTTCACCAAAGGAATGATATCTAGATGCTTTGTATTATCAAATAGTGGGTGATGGTAGCTGCAATATAATTGAGATTCTTCTTTATATAAGGGGATGTATTCTAATTCGGCAATTTTCCTTAAGCGCGGAATTGCACCTATATGTAAACGGCCATCTAATACCGCTTTTTCAATTTCGTTAGGTGCCATCATACTAATATTTATTCCAATGTCGGTTGCCTTAAGTTTTAATTGGCGCAGAGCATCAGTTATTTTCATGTGTGGCAAGGTAACAAGGTTGTCAGCAATGCCAATATTTAGATCACCTTTGAGTTGATCATGTAACGCGTTAACTTGGGTACGAAAGCCTTCGATGGAAGCAAATAGCTGTAAAATAGCTTCATACACCCGTTGCCCAGATTCAGTGACCGAAAAGCCTGCACGACCACGCTGACATAGGCGCAATCCTAAGCGTGTCTCTAAATCGCTCATAGCCATGCTAATAGCCGCCCGGCTAATATTCAATTCAACCTCAGCCGCTGCAAAGCCTCCAGCTTCTACCACGGTTTTATAGATTCGCAGAAGTCGCAAGTCAATGTCAGACAACCGATTTAAAATAAGAGGATTGGGCATTTTATTTAGTTAACCATTTAGTTAAGTTAGAACAATTAACTTAGTATTTAATTGTTCTAAGTGCAAGTCTAAACTATAGTTATTATTAATTATGGAGTTTCACCATGAGTTTTGAATCGTTAAGTGGTGGTTTGAGCCGCGAGCAGCTTGAAGCCTACTGGATGCCCTACACGGCTAACCGCCAATTTAAAGACAATCCTCGTATGATTGTGTCTGCAGAGCAAAGCCACTACATTACCGCAGACGGACGTCGTATTTATGACGGGCTTTCAGGCCTTTGGTGCTGTGGATTTGGTCATAATAGGCCAGAAATAGCTGAAGCTGTGTATCAGCAAATGAAAACTATGGATTATGCTCCAGCCTTCCAGCACGGCCACCCCAAAGCCTTTGAACTGGCAGATCGGTTGGCAAAAATGACACCTGAAGGTTTGGATTATGTATTTTTTACTAACTCAGGTTCAGAGTCTGCCGATACATCATTAAAAATGGCCAGAGCCTATTGGCGCCAGTGTGGTCAGCCTAGTAAAACCAAATTGATTGGGCGCAGCAAAGGTTATCACGGGGTAAACTTTGGTGGCATTAGTGTAGGTGGTATTGGTGCAAACCGTAAAATGTTTGGCACTGGCATAGACGCTGCACATCTACCTCATACTTTGCTAGCAGAAAATGCCTTTAGTAAAGGTATGCCCAAGCATGGAGCAGATCTTGCTGATCACTTATTGGAAGAAATTGCATTACATGACGCTTCCAACATTGCAGCTGTGATTGTAGAGCCATTTGCAGGCTCGGCAGGTGTAGTAGTGCCGCCTGAAGGCTACCTTCAACGCTTGCGAAAAATTTGTGATGACCACAACATCTTGTTGATCTTTGACGAAGTCATTACTGGCTTTGGCAGAGCAGGTGCAGCCTTTGGTGCAGATGCATTTGGTGTGATCCCTGACATTATGAACTTAGCCAAAGGCATCACTAACGGTTCTATTCCAATGGGCGCTGTAGTTGCAAAAAGCGAAATATACCAAACCTTTATGGATGCTGGTGGGCCAGAGTATATGGTTGAATTCCCTCATGGCTATACCTATTCAGGGCACCCAGTAGCTTGTGCTGCAGGCTTGGCTGCTATGGATATTTTCGAGAATGATCAGTTATCTCAAAGAGCTGCAGATCTTGCGCCTCATTTTGAAGATGCCATTCATAGCTTAAAAGGTTTGAACTATGTGAGTGATATTCGAAACTATGGTTTAGCAGGGGCTTTAACCATTGAAGCCTACCCGGGAGAGCCTGCCAGACGTCCTTATGAAATTGCGATGAAAGCATGGGATCTTGGTTTTTATGTGCGTTATGGTGGCGATACTATTCAATTGGGGCCAAATTTTGTGAGTGAAAAAGAAGATATCACTCGCCTAATTAATGCCTTAGGTGACGCTATTTTAAGTTTGGATTAATACTGGGTTAGATATTTAGCCAATGGTGCTTTTCGAAATGTAAGAGTACTATTGTAATCAGATAAAAACAAAGTCCAAAAAGTGGACAGTGAGGAAGACAAATGCAAGTTGTAGGACATTTTATTAACGGCGCAATGGTTGCTGATACTGAACGTGTACAAGACGTATTTAATCCAGCTACTGGCGCAGTAGTGCGACAAGTCGCATTGGCAAGTAAAACCACAGTAGAAGAGGCGATCACTGCAGCACAAGCTGCCTTTCCTGCGTGGCGAAATACGCCTGCGCAAAAACGTGCAAAAGTTATGTTTCGCTTTAAGCAGTTGCTTGAAGATAATGCGGACAAAATTTGTGCAGCTTTGACTAACGAGCATGGCAAAGTGTTAGATGATGCCCAGGGAGAGCTAATTCGTGGTATTGAAGTGGTAGAATATGCATGTGGCGCACCTACTTTATTAAAAGGCGAACACAGTAAAAACGTAGGGCCAGCCATTGATAGTTGGTCTGAGTTTCAACCTTTAGGTGTGGTTGCTGGCATTACGCCGTTTAACTTTCCTGCTATGGTGCCAATGTGGATGTTCCCCATGGCTATTGCTTGTGGCAATACATTTATCCTGAAGCCTTCAGAGCGTGACCCTAGTGCGCCTTTGCTTATTGGTCAGCTGCTTAAAGAAGCCGGTTTGCCAGATGGTGTATTCAATATCGTTAACGGTGACAAAATTGCCGTAGACACCATTCTTGAAGATTCTCGCGTGCAGGCAGTAAGCTTTGTAGGCTCAACTCCTATCGCTGAATACATTTATGCCACAGGCACTAAAAATGGTAAGCGTGTACAGGCCTTAGGTGGTGCTAAAAACCACGCTATCATTATGCCAGATGCAGACATGGATAATGCTGTAAACGCGCTTATGGGCGCCGCTTACGGCTCTTGTGGCGAGCGTTGCATGGCTATCTCTGTGGCTGTGTGTGTTGGTGATGCAGCTGCGGATGAACTTGTCGCTAAATTAAAGCCACAAGTTGAAGCTTTAAAAGTGGGCAACGGCACTGATGTTAGCAACGAGATGGGCCCATTAATTACTGCTGCAGCCCAGCAGCGTGTTCGTACCTTAGTCACACAAGGCGTAGAGCAAGGTGCACAATTAGTGGTAGATGGCCGTGAATTGGTTGTTGATGGCCACGAAGAAGGCTTTTTTGTAGGTGGTTGTCTATTTGATAGAGTCACCCAAGATATGGTAGTTTATCAAGAAGAAATCTTCGGCCCAGTATTGTGTGTTGTGCGTGTTGATACCATGCAAGAAGCCATGAAATTGATTGATGATCATGAGTTTGGTAATGGCACCTGCCTATTTACCCGTGATGGCGAAGCTGCGCGTTATTTCTCTGATAATATCAAAGTAGGCATGGTAGGCATTAACGTGCCACTGCCAGTGCCTGTTGCTTATCATAGCTTTGGTGGTTGGAAGCGCTCTTTGTTTGGTGATTTAGGTGCTCATGGCCCTGACGCTATCCGCTTCTATACACGTCGTAAAACAGTAACTCAGCGCTGGCCTTCCAGTGGTGTACGTGACGGTAAACAGTTTGCATTTCCTTCTTAATGTAAGTATTTAAGAAAATAAAAAAAGCCTGGCAATTGCTGGGCTTTTTTGTGTCTATCTATAGGCATTGGGATCTAATTTATGTTTATGACTTAAACTTTGTTCTGGTTTACTTTAAAATCATACTTTAAGAGCATTTATGTATAGGTCGTTAAGTCATGGGTTTATTATCTAGTATTAAAGCATTATTTTTGCGTCCAAGTGAGCCAAGTTCTACCAGCAAAGGTACAGATGGTAAGGGATCAAAAGGCAGCCAGCACCATGAACATAAAGGTTTCAGTATTGAAACCCACCCGTTAAAGGAAGGTGGTAGTTATCGAGTGCAGGGGTGGATTCGTAATGAAGGTAGAGAACATCACTTTATTCGTGCAGACCAATCTAATAGCCTAGAAGCAGGTCATGAGCTAAGTTTGTTTAAGGCTTGTCAGTGCATCGACCAATTAGGTGATAAGTTGTTTAAAACCAACTAAAAAATGTGATTTGGCCTTTGATGAAGGTTTAGCTCAGCGAGTCACAGAGCTGTTGGCAGATAATCCTTACACTACACAAAAGCAAATGTTTGGCGGTATGGGTTTGATGATCTCTGGCAATATGTGTGGGTATTATGGGCAATAGCATGGTTGTTAGAGCAGATCCACAAGGGCTAGCAGAAGACGAAGATCTAGAGCATTGGCTTAAAAAAGGAGAGCGCTTTGCAAGCGCTCTTATGCAAAAAGGGTAAAAGCTTTAGTTTTTAAGCGGTTACTTTTATTTCTAACACAGGCTTGCCTGTAGCCACAGCAATAACCTTACCTTCTACAAATAAGTCGCCATCTAGTTCAGAAGTCACGTGCTTATTGTCATGGCGGATAGTGATCTCTACCTCACCAGCACCCGCTGATTTAGCAAGGTGATGGGCTTGTTCTTTGACAATTGATTCAGCCTGATTAAGTGCATCATCTAAGTTGGTACAGTCAAACGGTGTTGCGCCATGGAAAATACGAAAAATCCCTTGTGTGGGTTGGGTAATGATAATTTCTGAGCGTTGCACTACGCTGCCCATTACCGCGCCAACAGCATTAGCTACATGGCCATACTGAGGTAAAATAAGGTCTAGGCTTAGGCTCTTTGCTGCAAGTGGATAATAGGTTGCAGCTGGTGCGCCTACAGCAACTAAGGAGTGACTTTTACCGAAGTTAATGCCAAATAAGGCATTATCATCATCTTTTTCGCCATTTTTAAGGATGAGCTTACCCATTAATCCAGCTAAATTACGTGAGCGAGCTTCATTAAGCAGGTTTTCCTGGTGTAAGCCTGCCTCTAGCAATGTTTGACAAATAGCATCATTCATTAAGGTAAATACCCTTTGGGCAGGTTCTTGTGAATTGCCTTTTTCCCATGACCCAAAACCATAAAGATGGCGCATTTGGCGAGCCCAAATTTGCGATGCAAGCTTGGCACCTTCAACACTCCAATGGCTATTATGACCTAGCACGTGGGCGGCATCTGAGGGCGTGAAACCAGAATAAATCACCATGCCTTTACGCTCTAAGCGGGCTAACGCTTTGGCTACGTCTTGGTTTTCAAAGACTAAGGTTTCCATTTCGGCAGGGCCATGCTCGAGCATTTCCCAAGCTTGATGCTCTATTGGTGTAAACTGATTGATTAGTGCTTGATTGCTCTCAAGGCGTGTTACAAAACGATTGTGTCTAGGTGTGGGGCCGTCATCCAGATGAGCTTGTAAGCGCTTTAACACTTTTGGGTATTGTAGTGCCAATAAGCTTAATGGCACTACACGCCGTGGCCCTAAAGCAATACTACCACCATAAAATCTCACTTCACTGTCACCACCTAAACCGATGGAGTAAACCTTAACAGTCTCAACCATTGGCTGCCAATCACCTACCCGGGCGCCTTCGCTTGCAAGTTCTGGCTGACCATTGGTGACTATAGCAATGTCTGTGGTGGTGCCTCCCATGTCAGCGATAATAGCGTTGCGGCTGCCTGATAGTGCGCAGGCACCTATGACACTGGCTGCTGGGCCAGATAGTATGGTGGTGACTGGGTGAACAAGAGCGGTGTCTGCGTTTACAATAGAACCATCGCCTTTGACAATCATTAAAGGCGCTTGAATATTAAGTTGTTGTAAAATATCTCTTACCGCTTGAATGAGATCTTGAATGAACGGGATCATGCGAGCATTAAGTGAGGCGGTGAGTGCGCGCCGTGGTGCCCCTAGGCTTGTAGCAAGCTCATGGCCGCAGGTCACAGGCATGCCAGTAAGCTGCGTTACTAACTCTTGTAACTGTACTTCGTGACTTGGGTTGCGCACACCAAACTGCGCAGAGACTGAAAAAGCGGAGACTTTGTCTTTGTTAGCTAAAATGGCGGCTTTAGCTGTGGCAATATCTAATGGTTTGACTTGTCTGCCAGAGGCATCATGACCACCTTCTAGGCGAATAATTAAATGGTCATCTAAGATCTCAGTCAAACCACTTTTTTTGACTTGGCTCTCACTTAATCCTGCCACCAAAGCACATACGGGAGCGCCATTGCCTTCTACCACTGCATTGGTGGTGAGGGTGGTCGATAGAGACACCATTTCTATATCAGCTAATAATTGCGTAGAGATTTTACCAATAGATTCGCCAATACCAATGGCTAAATTGTGCCGTGTAGTGAGGCTTTTTACAGCGACTAACACTTGGTTTTGTTCATTGATAATGACAGCATCTGTATAAGTGCCGCCAGTGTCTATGCCTAGGCGTAAGGACATGGTGTTAAGCTCTCAAAAATATAATATTGGCGGCATTTTGCCTTGAGTAAAAGCCTAACGCAAGCGTATTTTATATTCACTAAATAAAGCGGCACAGGTGGCTTTAAAAGCGGCACGATGCATGTGCACAGGAAGTTTTTATTTAGGCTTGTTTTAGAACGCTGTATAGCCTTTAATGGCGTTTAAATTGTTGACTAGTGGAATATGAAAATGAGTAAAGTAGCGTTTATTGGTTTAGGTGTAATGGGTTACCCGATGGCGGGTCATTTGGTTGCACGCGGCCATAAGGTTTGTGTTTACAATCGCACTGCTGCCAAGGCTAAAGCATGGCAACATGAACATGGAGGACAGATTGCTGCCACACCTTTGGAAGCTGCCTTTGAAGCTGATTTTGTATTTATTTGTGTAGGCAACGACGATGATTTACGCAGTGTTGTGTATGGTGATGTGGGCGTATTATCAGGCATGACCGCGGGTAGTGTATTGATAGATCACACCACAGCCTCGGCCCAAGTGGCTCGTGAAATAGCAGTGATTGCGGCTCAACAAGGAGTGGGCTTTGTTGATGCGCCAGTCTCTGGTGGGCAAGCCGGTGCTGAAAATGGCGCCTTGGCGGTAATGTGTGGTGGCAGCGACGAAGACTATCTCACAGCCGAACCCGTTATGCTCGCCTATGCAAAAAGCACCACGCATTTGGGCCCTGTAGGTAATGGACAACTCACTAAAATGGTCAACCAAATATGTATCGCGGGCCTAGTGCAAGGGCTAGCAGAAGGTGTGGCTTTCGCTGTTAATGCAGGTCTGGATGCAAAGCAAGCACTTGAAGCGATAGGAGGTGGCGCTGCTGGATCTTGGCAAATGCATAACCGCGGCAACACCATGGTAGATGATGAATTTGATTTTGGTTTTGCGGTGGATTGGATGCGCAAAGATCTAGATATTTGTCTAACCGAAGCGCAAAATAATGGCTCACAATTACCAGTGGCTAAAATGGTAGACAAGTTTTATGGGCAAGTGCAAGACCAAGGTGGCAACCGCTGGGATACATCTAGCCTGCTTCGCCTTTTACCTAGAAAAAATCAATCTTAGCTACTCTTTTGGTGGGGCGTCACCTGCGTATATTAACCACTGATGAGAGAGCCAGTAATAGTTTTTTTGTCCCCATATGGGTGCCGTGCAGTTGTAACGGTTACGGCCTTTACCTAGCGCTTTGTCGGCTTGCACGGTAAAGTTCATTTTGTTTTGCCAATTGGGCATCTGTCTTTCACCCACAATAAAGCAAGACAGTTGCTGCCTCACACCCAGTTTTTGTGATTGTGTTAGGGCAACATTTAATATGGGTTGGTTTTGATCCCCTTGATCAATGCGAATGACGGGGTTTTTAAATGCAGTGTAATTAGCAGGAAAGGGCTGTGAGGCTAGTTTAGTCTTAAGCGTTTTTAAATTACTATAAGCACCTGCAGCTGGAAATCTAGGCAGTGCTTGCCAATCAGAAAATTCAGCCACGCCTCCAGACTGTTGCCCAAAGGCAATGTAACCCTTTTTCTTTAATGCTGCTTTAAGTGGGTCATTGTATTCACCATAGGGATAAGCTAACCATTTAGGCACTTCCCCTAGCTCTTTTGTTAAACGCTGCTGCGCATAGTCGATATTTTCTAATGCTTGAGTGAGCCACTGCCCATCATAGGCTGGTTTGCGCACTAAATAATCATGGTCTTGAGTGTGGTTGGCTATGATGACACCGTGTTGTTTAAGATCTCGAAGCATATCCCAAGTCATGGTGTGACGGTTGTTTTGATCCACAGGATCAGTATTAACAAACACAGTAAAAGGGTAGTTATATTTCTTTAATAACGGGAAACCGTTGAGGTAAATATCGCGCCAAGCATCATCAAAGGTAATCGCAATGGCTTTGTTTGGTAGTGGGTTACCTTGTTGCACAGATTCTATCGCCGTTGCTAGATCCATCACGGTATAATCATTAGCCTTTAAATAAGCTAAATGGCTTTCAAACTCTTTTGCAGTAATAGAGGTCGAGCGGGGCATAGTGGAGCTGACGTGATGGTATAAAAGAATGTTAAAGCTGTCAGCAGCAATGCTTTTTAAAGGCAATATAAGCCCCAGTGAAAACACGCTCAGCAATAAAAAAACACGTAAGTTTTTGTAATTCATGGGTTATTTGTCCGGAAATAAATCGCTACAAAGTTCGCCGCCAAAACCCCAATTAGATTTTGGCACATCACGAATCATCACTTGCACCGCGCTAGCCTTACCCCCTGTAATCTCACACATAGTTTTGGTGAGCCCCTCTACAATTTTTCGCTTTTGCTCGACCGAACGGCCTTCAAATAGTTCTACAGTGATTAAAGGCATAGACGATTCCATTTTATGCGTAAAGGTTAATTCAAGGAGTGCATTTTATAACCTCATTAAAGTGCTATGCAAGGCAAAAGACTTGGGCTAAAGTGACCGGCATTAGTTTCTGTAAGGATTCACAGTGCATAACAATAAAAAAAACCCACTTATTGGCATGGGCCTAATGATGCTGGCCATGGTGTTAGTGCCTATATTAGACCTATTTGCCAAGCTTTTATCTGCAGACTATGCGGTTATTGAAATCACCTGGGCGCGGTTTGTATTTCATGGATTGTGGTTATTACCCTTACTGACCTGGAAGGGTATAGTGTGGTGGAAATTGCCACAACAACCCGTCTATCAACTTATGCGCAGTTTGATGCTGACTGCAACAACGGTGTCTTTCTTTTTTGCCATTAAAGATAACCCTATTCCTACTGCGCTCACTTTATTGTTTATTTCTCCTTTAATCGTGGCTGTAGTGGCACCATTGTGGCTAGGTGAAACCTTTGATACCTTAAGAGGCGTAGCTGTCGTGTGCGGTTTTTTAGGTGTGGTGGTAGTGCTTAGGCCCAATGCTGACGATTTTTCACCCTCTATATTATGGGCCTTAGTGGCAGGTGTGGGGTATGCGTTTTATATTATGTTTACTCGTAAGTTAAGCTCATCATCGCCACCACTTTTAACGTTGTTTTATACCGCTGTTGGCGGGGTGTTAGTTTTAACTCCGTTTGTAGGCCCAGTATGGATAACCCCAGACGTTAAGGGCCTAGTAATGATGGCGAGTATGGGTTTGTTTGCAGCGCTGGGGCACTTTTTTATCATTATGGCCTGTGAATATGCCACGGCATCGCAGCTTAGCCCCTTTAACTATTTTGAAATTGTGGCGGCCACGGTGATTAGTTATTTTGTGTTTGATTTTTTCCCAGACATTTACGTATGGGTAGGCATTGCTATTATTTGTTCAAGTGGTGCTTATGTATCATGGCGAGAATTACAGCTTAGTAAGCGCGCACGTGCTGTGGCGGATGGCCGCATTGAAATACTATAAATCTTAGTCTAGGGTAGGCTCCATGTTTTCCAAATCATAAGGCGTGGCTTGATAGACGCAGTAATTGAGCCAGTTACTAAAGAATAAATAACCATGGCTGCGCCAAGACGCAATAGGTGTAGCGCTGGCATCATCGTTTGGAAAGTAGTTAATGGGCAGCATGGGGTTTAAACCTGCTGCTTGGTCCCTATGATACTCATGTGCCAAAGTTTGAGCACTGTACTCTGGGTGGCCCGTAATATACACCTGACGCCTATCTTTGCTGGTCATTAAATAAACTCCAGACGCATCAGATTGTGCCAAAATAATAAGGTCTGTATTGGCTTTAATGAAATCTACTGGGAAATCCGCAGTGCGTGACTGGGGCGCTAAAAACTGGTCATCAAAGCCTCGGGTAAGAGCATCGTGCCCTTCGATAACCGTTTGGCGATATACTCCCGACAGTTTTTGGCTGCGCGTTTTTTTGGGTAAATTGTACAAAGACTTTAAGCCAGCCTGAGCTGCCCAACATAAAAATAGGGTTGAGGTCACATGGGTGCGAGACCATTGTATGATTTCATCTACCTGAGGCCAGTAGGTTACGTCTTCAAACGCTACCAAGCCTAAGGGTGCACCAGTGATGATTAAGCCATCATAGTTTTTATCTTTTATCTGCTCAAAATTACGGTAAAAACTGTTCAGGTGCTCAGAAGGTGTGTTTTTACTGGTGTGGTTATCTACCCTTAATAGCTCGATGTCTACCTGTAAGGATGAGTTGGACAGTAGGCGCATAATCTGGGTTTCAGTCTCAATTTTTTTGGGCATCAAATTGAGGATGATTATTTTTTGCGGGCGAATGTCTTGATTTAACGCACGGGTTTCTGTCATAACAAAAACGTTTTCTTGTTGCAGCACGCTGGTGGCAGGTAAAGCATCTGGAATACGAATAGGCATGGGAAACTCTTAAAATAAGTGGTTAAGCAGTAATGGATGTCATTGTATCAGAATAGTTAAGGCATACTAAAGAGTCAAAATGTCTATAAAAACCATAAATAAACTCAATAATTACACCAAATCTGTTAGAAATGTAGTTTTATGCAACTTAATGTCGTAATTAGGGTTTGAACTTGCCTCTTATTAGCGGATATACTTCTTGCTTCGCTATGGCCATTGGCTGTGAGACGATAGTCAGTGGTTTCGTGATACCTACAACAGGATTTCGGCTACTGGGTTAACCCACAATATAGTGGGTGGCCTTACCCACATCATAAATATAAAATTCCTAGAGGAATAGCTTAATGCAAAACACATTTAAAAAGACACTTCTTGCTACTGCCGCTGCAGCTTTGATCGCAGGCACTGCACATGCTGATATTAAAGTAGGTTTAATTCTTGGCTTTACTGGCCCAATCGAATCATTAACGCCTACCATGGCAGACAGTGCCGAATTGGCCTTTGCTGAAATATCTAATTCTGGCCTATTGCTAGGTGGCGAAAGCATCACTTCTGTGCGCGCTGACTCTACTTGCGTAGACTCTTCTGCTGCTACTGCTGCTGCTGAGCGTTTAGTTAACTCTGACAACGTAGTGGCTATTATGGGCGCTGACTGTTCTGGTGTAACTGGCGCTATCGCTAAAAACGTAGGCGCGCCAAATGGTGTGGCTATGGTTTCTCCTTCTGCAACGTCTCCTGGTTTAACTAACATTGAAGATAACGGTGTATTTTTCCGTACTGCACCTTCTGATGCACGTCAAGGCGTAGTATTGGCAGACATTGTTATGGCTCGTGGCATCGACACAGTCGCTGTAACTTACACTAACAACGACTATGGTAAAGGCCTAGCAGATGCATTTGCTACTGCATACCTTGCTGCTGGCGGCACCATCACTATTGAAGCTGCCCATGAAGATGGCAAAGCAGACTACTCTGCTGAAGTAGGCGCTTTGTCTGCTTCTGGTGCATCTGAGCTAGTGGTTCTTGGTTACCTTGACCAAGGCGGCCGTGGCATTATCCAATCTTCTTTGGATTCAGGTGCATTTGACCGTTTCATCCTAGCTGACGGCATGATTGGTGCTTCTCTACTAGACGTAGATGGCGGTATTGAAGGTACCTTTGGTACATTGCCTGGTTCTGAGTCACAAGGCGCTGCAATGTTTAACGACGTTGCTGCTGCAGCTGGCCTAGAAGGCACTGCTCCTTATGCTGCACAGTCTTATGATGCTGGCGCGCTGATCGCTTTAGCCATGCAGTCTGCTGGATCTGCTGATCGTGCTGGTATTGTTGCACACCTAACTAAAGTTGCTAACGCTCCTGGCGAAATCATTCTTCCTGGTGAGCTTGCTAAAGGCTTACAGATTTTGGCAGACGGTGGTCAGATCAACTACGAAGGCGCAACCAACGTAGAATTTGATGCTAACGGTGATCCTGCTGGATCGTACCTAGAGCAAGAAGTAAAAGGTGGTGCATTCACTACTGTTAAGGTTCACTAAGCTTAGGCTTAAACCTTAAAAAAAGCCCCGCTTGGCACATGCTAAGCGGGGTTTTTTTGTGCAAGAATTTATTTGTTTGATAATAGCTAATGTTGACTCTTCGAACTTAAAAGTATTTAATTGGGTATTGAAACGGATGTTTTAATTCACATAGAATAAATCAAAATAATAAGAGGCTAAAATGAAGCGCACACTTATCAATATTGCAATTTTGAGCACGATCTTAGGCACAGGAATGGCTCAAGCAGGTGGTTGGGATCGGTCAGGTCAAGACACGTCAATTATTCTTAAAGAGGGTAATCTGTTAGAAGTTACCTCTGTAAGTGTCAAGCCAAAAGTTACAGGTACTTTTACTAGCAACGTATCTACTGGTGACGGTGTTCCTAATTATAGCTTAATGAACTTGGGTTTCCGTACTGCTATTTCTGATGACCTGTCGCTCGCAGTAATCCAAGATACTCCATTTGGTGCAGAAGTTGATTGGACAGAAGGAACTAGATTTGCATCGTTCAGCGGCGTAAAAGCTAAGGTTGAGTCAAGTGCTACGACCGCTTTGGTAGGGTATAACTTGGATAACATAACGCTTTATGGTGGCCTTAAAAGCCAGTCATTTAAAGCTTCTGCCTCAAATCCTTGGGTTGGACTTAAAGACGGACGTGGCGCTTTTATTGGAGATAGGACCGGCTACAGCATTAGCTCTACTGCTGCTGATTCAAGTGTAGGGTATGTGTTAGGTGGAGCTATTGAAAAGCCTGAGATTGCTATGAAAGTTTCATTGACCTATCACTCAAAGGTTAGTCACGATGTTTCTGTAATAGAAGTTGTTGGCGGTGTTGCTTCTGCTGCTGCCATTCTTTCAGCAGAAACGCCTGAATCGGTTAACCTAGACTTTCAAACTGGCATCGCTGAAAATACGCTTCTTTTTGGTTCTATTAGACACGTCAAGTGGACTCAGCTGCGCCTTTCACCTGTTGCATATGATGTTTATGCAGGGGCCGGCACTCAGCACCTTAAAGAGTTTACAACTGATACAACTTCATACAACTTGGGTCTTGGACGGAAGTTCTCGGACCAGTGGTCCGCCGCCGTTACTTATGGTTCGGATGCTGCAATAGGCGGTAATGGGGGGCCATTAGGACCAACTGATGGTTATAGTAAAATGGGTCTTGGTGTTACTTATTCCGGAGTACAGGCCAATGTTACTCTAGGAGTGCAGCAGGTTAATATGGGAGACACTACTGCAGTTGCCCCAGGTGTTTCAGCAGAAATGAAGAACAATAAAGCTTTAGTTACAGCAATTAAAGTCGCTTACAAGTTCTAATTTGAGCTCTTAATCTCTAAACTGCAAAGCCTGATTGAAGAAATTTAATCGGGCTTTTTAATGTCTGAAACTTATTCCCTATGACGCCTGACTCGCCACAATTACTTTCCATCATCTATCAAGATGAAGATCTGGTAGCCATTAATAAACCCAGTGGTTTATTAGTCCACCGCAGCCCCATCGATAAACACGAAACCCGTTTTGCAGTGCAAGAGCTACGCAACCAAATAGGCCAGCATGT
>Ga0075444_10000604_pt1 | contig 21298 bp, 16 predicted proteins | sample CoawatmetaG01DNA_FD_76836 | JGI IMG/M metagenome (GOLD analysis project Ga0075444, IMG submission 76836) | Marine microbial communities from the West Antarctic Peninsula - Coastal water metaG017-DNA | ecosystem: Environmental > Aquatic > Marine > Coastal | place: Atlantic Ocean: West Antarctic... | reverse complement strand
TTCTAAGAAGCGTTCTAAGAAGCGTTCTAAGAAGAAGCATTCTAAGAAGCGTTCTAAGAAGCGTTCCAAGAAGCGTTCCAAGAAGCGTTCTAAGAAGCGTTCTAAGAAGCGTTCTAAGAGACGATAAACTATTACTTTGAATTAAAGATGCAAGATTATAAATCGATTAACAAATCATCCATCCACCTTTTTCAAATATTCCATCATTTTTGGAGAAATTACATTTCCCATAATATTGCTTTTACATCTATTAATTTTGAAGCATTCATTATAAATATCTAGATTTTTTTTATTTGAAAAATTTAAATATTCAAGGCAGAAACATATATTATTTTTGCAATTATTGATATCTTTTATATTTTTTGTATATTTTCCATATTTCACAAATTTCGTATATTTGATATATTTTGCACTCATTTATAGTATATATTTGTGATTATTTAAATACTTTATATTATTCGTTCATAAGATATTATTCATTTATTATATAAATTAAATGGACCCGAGGCCAATAACAAAAATAAAGATTACTAAAGAAAAATGGCTTAATCAGCCCATCAAATATGAAGAAAATATGAAGGTTGGCGATTTGATAGAAGAAATGTGTCTTGACACTTATAACTGGATGTCGAAAAAGGGTGACCTCGAAATTAAGGATGATTATAGTACGTTTAAAATGAATTTTATTAATTTAATGTATGATAAATATCTCAAATGAACAGTTCAGAAACTCTATTTGAATTGAAATACTTGGAAGAAATCTCGGAATTATTTAATAAACATAGGGAAATTTCTAATTATTATAATTTAGACTTATTTCAATCAAATTACTGCGATTTCTATGATTTTTTAAAAGATTCTTGTTATATTTTAGAATTTTATGATGATGAAGAAGATGATTCATTCGATAATACACAAGAGCATCTATTTAAAATATATGATAAAATATAATGAAACTATCTGATTGCCCCGACGGAATTCCATTTTCAGAATGTCGTAAACTTGTTCGAAAATCGATAAAAAGAAAGATTGCTAAGAAAAGAAAGATTACTAAGAAAAGAAAGGTTAGTAAGAAAGGTAAGGTTAGTAAGAAAGGAAAGGTTAGTAAGAAAGGCAAGATTAGTAAGAAAAAGGATGGAAAAAAATATGTACCACCTTCGGGTGTTATTATAAATACGAATGGTAAATTTCACAAAAGTAATGGTAAAAAGATGATGCCATTAAAGGTTTCAGATACGCTTATAGATTAGAAGATATGGTGAATATTTCAGTATATCATCAGTTTTTTTTACATTGGAATCATTATATTCGTACCAAAAATTATCTAAATAATTTTTGCAGACAGCATAATAATGTCCACCACCTAATCCACCTGAATGAATTGCGATACTTTGTAAGCTATATGTATTGCTTTTAGAACTGTGATTAATATTGTATCCCTTCAAATCAAGAATTTCGGGATATTTGAGAAATGAATCTATTTTTTTATTATTTCTATATCTTTTTACTAAAATAAACAAGATATCAGATGTTTTCCATAATCTTGTTTGCTTATATGGTTTTACTGGCTTGCAACATTTATCACACGTCCACATATTATTATCATCCAATTGTATTTTTTTCATATATTCCTTAAGACAGCAATTTAGGGAAGTTGCGTTCCCAGGTATTTCAAGTGAAATGACTTGAATAGGGTCATGATTCGTTGTATAATATTCGCACTCACAGCAACTTGTAATACTCAAAAGTTGAGAATAAAAATTTTCTACTATATATGAATAATCATTCGCATAAAATCGCTTCCATGTGTCGTTGCTTTTCAAATTAACTTGGTCTGCTTCATCTTCGACTTTTTCAGAATATTTCATACTTACTCTCTTTTTAATACCCTGATGAAGTAAATCTAAAAATATTACTAGGAATTCATCAATATCATTTTGTGAAAAATTACTAAAGTAATAGTCATTTTCAAAGCATATTTTTTGAAACTGCTTTAGTAAATTAATGGGATTATGCGGTTGATTTGAATCATTAGACCACATTTTTCTCTGAAATTGAAACCATTCATAGATTAATGAATTTTTATCAGCTTTCTTACATTCATTAAAGAATTTTTCATTATTTGGATGAAACGTTATTAAATGACTCAAACACTGCAATGCCGAATTCATATAACAAGTATTTCCTAAATTAACAAGTCCCTTATTACCAGCATTAATTGACATTTATACTTCACCATAAGTTTTTTTTAAATTACTTAAGTTTTTAAATTACTTAAGAATATTATCTATAACATTATTATAAAATGAGCGATAAAGTAGATAAAGTATTAGAATCAGTTAGTGAATCAAGTGGTGAATCTAGTGGTGAAATGACAATTACTGATTCTGTTGAACCAGAAGAACCTGTTGAACCTGATGAGCCCGATGTTGAACCTGATGTGTCAGATGTTGAACCCGATGTTGAACCCGATGTTGAACCCGATGTTGAACCCGATGTTGAACCCGATGTTGAACCCGATGTTGAACCCGATGTTGAACCCAATGTTGAGCCAGAAGAACCAGAACCAGAAGAACCTGTTGAACCTGTTGAACCAGAAGAATCTGTTGAACCAGAAGAACCTGTTGAACCAGAAGAACCAGTTGAACCAGAAGAACCTGTTGAACCTGTTGAACCAGAAGAATCGGTTGAACCAGAAGAATCTGTTGAACCAGAAGAACCTGTTGAACCAGAAGAATCGGTTGAACCTGTTGAGACCGTAGAACCTGATGTTGATGCAACTCATGTGTCCAAACCAGTTTCTGAAGTAGTTTCTGATATTCGCGAAATATTATCTGATGAAATATTATCCGATGAAATATTATCTGATGAACCGACTCAATTATGTTCACTTAAAATGCTTACTAAAGTTTTAGGGAAATGGTCTAGTGGTGAAATCAAGAAAATACAAGTTGAAGGTTTATTGAAAGAAGGTTCTGAAGTTGATGAAAATTTAGATGATATTGAAAAAGTTGTTGAAATTATCCAATTATGGTTTAAAAATGGGTCAGAATTTAAGAAAAATAATCATTTCAAAAATTTAGATGAATATACATTAGTTTGTGAATCTAGAAACTTAGATTCTGTGGAAAAAAATAAATTATTTGGAGAGTTAATTCAATTTTTGATTGATTGTTCCCAGGGGAAATATAATAATAAAAAAATTACCGAGTTCTTTGATAACTTTTATTGAATTTAATTCGAATTTAATTCGAATAAGCAAGGCCACCCATACCCGACATGATACGTAAGACATTATAGTTGACAGCATAGACATTAAACGTTGCCCCTGAACTAGTGCCGACTAACTGGGCATTATCAATTCTTGAGAAGTTACAAGTACCAGACGGTTGATGTTCTTCGGGTTTGAGGGCAAACGAATAAACAGCAATACCATCTTTGAGAATCGTTGATCCATATCCGGTGTGGTGTTCCCAGACTTGAGTTCTAGTGAAATATTTGAAATCGCGTTCCTTAAAACGGTCGTGTCCGTTTAATTTAAGTTTGTAATTGCCAGTTAATGCTTGAGGGACGCGACCAGAAGTTATTGCGGTGGCATCGCGACCGGCGAAATTCGCTGCACCAGCCACATCTAACCACTTGGAAATGGAGACATCTGCGTTAGTGTCGTTGGCACCATTTAATCCTTCCCACGTAGAATCAGTCCATATTAATTCTTTAACAGGATGGTTGAAGTTGAGGTCCATTGTAGCGGAATTAAAACTCTGGAATTGTAATTGTTCAATTAAATATTCGTGGGATACTTGAGCAAATCGACGCCTTTCATCTGTATCAAGGTAGATATAATCACGCCAAAGGTCAAAAGTTGGTCCAACCGAGGCGGTTACTGCTTGTACCTCTTTATTGTTCGCGTTACTCAGGACATCGTCACCACCATCTACGATATTGTGTGCAAGATTAATTTTATCATCAAAAGTCATCTTAACTTTAACTTCGTGATATTGAAGAGCAATCAACGGCAAAGCGAGACCGGGATTACGACAAAACCAAAAATATAAAGGAATAAAAATGAGACCAGTAGCCGTGTCTACGTCTGCGTCGTGCTCTTTCAAACATGTCCAAGATCCGTTTTCGTTAGTGTATGTCGTCGCGCCGGAGGTTGAAACAACACCGCCATTACCCGACATAGTATTAAATAATGTTGATTTTACATCTTCGTTCGCAGCCGTCCAATTTTCGAAGGCACCACTCGGATTTAATTCAGTTAACTGGGAATATACAGAATGCCAGTGCGAATAATGTTTATCAATTTTTTGACCACCGATTTCTAATTCACATTCTTTAATTAAATTAGAACCATAATTAGGACATATATTAAGATAGTTATTCTGCGCGCCAGACTGGAATGTAACACTGTGTTCCAAATACATTCTGTAAACTAAATCACCATTACGCGAAATAGTCGCTGAAACCTCGCTACCGAAACCAGCGGTACCATTAAAAGTCTGCTTAATCGATTCCATCGAGAAGTTCGTATGCCGTCTATAGACAACCTTAAAGAAAGTAATCTGCGGGTTACCGGTTAAGTAAATATCCTGAGCGCCATAAGCTACAAGTTGCATTAATCCTCCTCCCATTATTTTATACCTTAGTTTAGAAAAAAAAATAAATTAAATAACTAACTTATTTAATCTTAAAAAAACATAATTGAATCACATTAAACATAATAAATATAACATAGTAAATATAACTTTTAATTAACTACTTAATTGGAGTACGCGAGACCACCCATACCAGACATGATACGTAAGACATTGTAGTTAACAGCGTAGCATTGATTGGCGGCGGAACCCGTAGTCCCTTCTAACTGGGCGTTATCGATGCGAGAGAAATTGCAGGTGCCAGATGGCTGATGCTCCTCCGGTTTGAGGGCGAAGGAGTAAACACCGATACTATCAGAGAACTTACCGGCTCCTGCGGCGGCCACCGCAGTTAAACCACCAGCACCCGAATGGTGTTCCCATATCTGAGTTCGGGTGAAATATCTGTAGTTTCGGGCAGCGAAACGGTCGTGACCATTGAGCTTAAGCTGATAAGTTGCCGCTGTATTAGTCCCAATATTAGTCAGGACATTTGGAGTTCCGGCGCATAATATTAATTCCTTAACGGGATGGTTGAAGTTAAGGTCACTCGAAGCACCAGCAACGGAAATATTCTGTTCCTGGACCTGCTCAATAAGGTATTCGTGGGAAACCTGGGCGAAACGGCGACGCTCATCGGTATCGAGGTAGATGTAATCGCACCAAAGAGTATTTCCGGATACCGAGGTGAAGCCAGTGCCAAAAGTATGATTAAGAATAACCTTAACTTCGTGGTATTGGAGAGCGATTAGAGGGAGAGCGAGACCAGGGTTACGGCAAAACCAGAACTGTAGCGGTGTCGTAAATCTCTTCACAGCTGCTTCGCCGAAGCATCCACCCATGCCAGACATATTCTGAAATAATGTACCCGTATCACCATCCCCACCCGCGTGACCAGACGGATTTATCTCATTTAAATGCGACCAGACATTCATCCATTTGCCGCTCTGCTTGTCGATTTTCTGACCACCAATTTCTAGCTCAACATCAGTGATGCTGGCAGCGGTAGGATTTTCCAAGGCTTTAGGGGTGCCCGCGATTTCTAAATACATTCTGTGAACTAAATCACCATTGCGAGAAATGGTTGCAGTGCATCTTCCGTCGGCGGGCCCCGTCCCTACACCCTCAGCACCATTCCAAGTCTGCTCGATTGCTTCCATCGAGAAGTTCGTATGCCTGCGATAGACAACCTTAAAGAAAGTAATTTGCGGATTACCGGTTAAGTAAATATCCTGAGCGCCATAAGCTACAAGTTGCATTAATCCTCCTCCCATTATTTTATACCTTAGATTAGAAAAAAATTTCAGAGAAATTAAACTAATCGAACTTTTTATATTTTCCCACATTAAGTTAAATTCCGTGAAATTTTTTTCTAATCTAAGGTATAAAATAATTATGGCGGAACTTGGATGCTTAAAAGATGGAAATTTTCAGAATTTACAAGTTGAGAATACGACTATTTTAGATACGGGTGATATTACTATAAGTGGGACCGCTAACACTGTGACTATCCCAGGAACAATAGCATTAGGAGCAGCAGGACTTGGTAAAATTGATGATGATAATAGATGGGGAATGTTTGGCATGACTTCTCAAAGTTTAGCAATAAATTTTGGAGCGGTAGGTGACGGAGCGGCAGGACCCACCACCGCGCTGATGGCCGTTCCCGTCACGCAATTAGTGCCGGTCGCCAGGTATATTGCAGCGTCTGAATATATTAAATCTTTGCAGGCCGCGGATTCTTCGATAACAGCCGCACAGGCAAGATTATTAATGGGTCTGGCTACTGCGGGCGCATCCACAGAGGTGGCCGTGGGGTCGGACGCCCTTGCGGGGACTTGGTGCGGAGCAGATGTATCTACAGTTGTATTGACGGGTGGTATTACCGAGGCGGTGGTTAGCGCAGCGTCTACATCAGATGTTCAAACTGCTGGCATGCAACAATTAGTATTATTTCACAATGTGACTCTGACACATGGACACAGTTTAACACTAACGACACACACCGACAGCGAATTACTGGAGGCGTGTGGAAAAATATACGTCTCGGATACCCCCGGTTCATCCGGTATTGCAGGTGTGGAACTTGAAACCGCGGCCGATGAGCCCACCACCGCCGACAACAGAATTATAATTACACCGACGGGGGTGGCATCCGGTGTGACTACTATTTTGCCTGGATCATTTTTATACTTTAATCGGACTTCCACAGCAGTCGACATTAATGCGGTTCATGGTGTATTACTTACATCTGGGGGGGTTGTTGCCGTCACTTTCGCCTAAATCGAATAAAGTTTAAATCTATTTAAAAAATTATTTCATATCATTAATAAAATATGGAATCTAACTCTGAATCAAAAAATATCATTCAAATGTTAAAGAATATCAAACAAATTATAGACGTCTCTAAACAAAGAGGATGTTGGAAAGATGAAGAATTAAAAGACATTGGAATCACTTATCATAATGTTTGTGAAATAGTAAGACAATTGCAGGGAGAAGATAAAGAAGTAGATGAATCCGTTGAAGTTCAGGAAGAAATGGAAGAAGTAGATTAAGATCATAAAGTTGATCAACTTAAGTTCTGTTTTTAAGATTTATTTTTATGTATCATTTTTAAATTATTTTTGTGATAATTTAAAGATTTTAAAAAGAATAAGAAAAAGAGATTATTTATTGATTAATTGATTAATTTACTTAATTGGAGTAAGCGAGACCACCCATACCCGACATAATACGGAGGACATTGTAGTTAACCGCCCAAACGGTAACTGTTCCCGTTCCAAGAATTCCAAAATTCATCTGAGCATTATCAATTCTCGAAAAGTTACAAGTTCCAGATGGCTGGTGTTCTTCCGGTTTTAATGCAAAGGAATAGCAGTAGATGTGTTTCGATGGAACTTTGTGTCCGGCTTGAATTGGCTGACAAGTTCTAAAGTAGCTAGCATTACGTTCTTTAAAACGGTCGTGACCATTAAGTTGGAGTTTCATTGTCGAGAATGACTCTACTGAATCTGCGCCATTAAACGTTGTATTCAAGGCTGTGCTGTTGCCAGCAGAGGGAACATAGCAAAAGTAATCATTTTTCTCTTGAGGGAAAGTTCCCACGTTAGTCGCCGGGCAACTATTAAGAGTTGCATCGGCGGCGGTCGCGGTTGTATCTTCCGCGAAACAGTTATCCCCTTGAACAGTCCAAATTAACTCTTTAACCGGATGATTAAAGTTCAATGCTAACTCTTTACTGGCAGTAGCACCGATACCCGTTTCACGCTGAACTTGCTCAATAAGATATTCGTGGGAAACCTGGGCGAATCTACGTCTTTCATCTGTATCTAAGTAAATATAATCACACCATAAATCAACTGTTGGGGCAGTAGTTTGGGTTGCGGATAGGATATCGGTAGAATTAACAAGGGCATTAACATTCCGTGTGGTTAATTTTAGTTTTACTTCATGATATTGAAGGGCAATTAGCGGTAAAGCGAGTCCAGGGTTCCGACAAAACCAGAATATTAAGGGAACATATAATCTCGTATTATCCATATTAGTCGGAGGCGCGACGAGGTCAGTTTGACTTTTCAAATAAGCATTTTTTGCCGCGTGCTTATTAAGGCCACTCCATTCGGATTCATCGTGGTCCGTTAATTCATTCCAGACATCTAACCACTGGGAATAATGACGGTCAATTCTCTGACCACCAATCTCAATTTCACATTCCTTAACAAAAGCGTGACCGGTATTATTCGTCCAATTCATGTAAGTTGCCGCGCCGTCGTTGTCATTGGCCAGTTGAGTAGCGGACAATTTAATATCTAACCACATATTCGAAACTAAATCACCATTGCGTGAAATAGTTGTCGTCATCGAGGAACCACCCACCGAAGGAGTACCATTAAAAGTCTGCTGAATTGCTTCCATCGAGAAGTTCGTATGCCTGCGATAGACGACTTTAAAGAAAGTAATCTGCGGGTTACCAGTTAAGTAAATATCCTGAGCGCCATAAGCTACAAGTTGCATTAATCCTCCTCCCATTATTTTATACCTTAGATTAGAAAAAAATTCTGTTGAAATTAAACTTAATTAAATTGTTTTTATTTAATTTAGAAAAAATAGATTATTTAAGATTATTTAAGATTATTTAAGATTATTTAAGATTATTTAAGATTATTTAAGATTAGTTCGAGTATGCTAGACCACCCATACCAGACATGATGCGCAAGACATTGTAGTTAACAGCATAGATTTTCAGGTCGGTGGCGGTGTCCGATGTCTCAACAAGTTGCGCGTTATCGATACGAGAGAAGTTACAGGTGCCCGATGGCTGATGCTCTTCCGGTTTGAGACCGAACGAGTAAACACCAATCTTACGGACCATCTTGGAGGTGCGGGCCTGAGAAGAGTTGCCGTTTGTGACTTTAAAAACCTGGAATTTAGATGTGTCTGTTGTGTCGGAGTCGAAAACATCTGAAGTTGACCCATCTGATGTTGGAACCGTGATGGGACATACTAGAGCTTTGGCGTTCCCGTCGGCGCCGGTACCCACTACAGAATCGGCAGTTAATGTTGCAAAAAAGACCCGCCCGACAGCGGCTCCCTCGCCACCACCACCAACAACACATACGATTGCTATTTGATCTCCTTTTAATAAAGAACCCTCATTAGTAGCATTTGCGGCGTTAGCAGCCGTCCCCCCTGCTTGCAGAATTAATCTATTTTCACTTTTATCATACATTATTTCGTTACCGTTGTCGCCCGTTGCGGGTGCATCTGCTGTCAGTAATACACTTAATGCTCCGTCATTGGTGGCATCGGCGCCGTCCTCGTTTATTGGTACAAAAAATGTCTGTCTATCTAAAGTAGATAGTTGAGCAGAAGTAGGTAAATTCTGCTTGGGAACAGCAGTGTGGTAATCAAATGGCTGTCTCAGAGTAAAATATTCCTCAACCTGGTCGGAAAATCTATCGTGACCATTTAACTGAAGCTTGATGTCGCTCATGGTGTTAGCAGCCTGATATGTCCAGATTAATTCTTTAACCGGGTGATTAAAGTTTAATTTATGCGTGGTCGAGGCGGCGGCACCAACCTTTTCTTCTCTCTGGACCTGCTCAATAAGGTATTCGTGGGAAACCTGAGCGAAACGGCGACGCTCATCGGTATCAAGGTAGATGTAATCACACCATAAATCAGGACTCGGGGTTCCACCCGGGGCACCCCAAGTGAATTTAAGTTTAACTTCGTGATACTGAAGGGCAATTAGCGGTAAAGCGAGACCCGGATTACGGCAAAACCAGAAGTTAAGAGGGATATGCGCAGTACCGACACCGGTACCGGTAGCACCACCACCGCCAATATCCAGTTGCATGGCCTTTAAACCGATAGCCTTGGATTCAACAGTAGATAACTCATTCCAGACATCATTCCATTCCTGATAATGACGGTCAATACGCTGACCACCAATTTCCAACTCGACCTCCTTAATTAGTTTGGACCCACCTGAGGTATCGCCTGCGGCTGTGGTGAAAGTTACGTAAGTGTTGTAAACTAAATCACCATTACGCGAAATAGTTGCCGTAGCAGTTTGGTCCGCAACAACAGCCGTGGAAGACCCGTTAAAAGTCTGCTTAATCGATTCCATCGAGAAGTTCGTATGCCGTCTATAGACGACCTTAAAGAAGGTAATCTGCGGGTTACCGGTTAAGTAAATATCCTGAGCGCCATAAGCTACAAGTTGCATTAATCCTCCTCCCATTATTTTATACCTTAGTTTAGAAAAAAATTTCAGAGAAATTAAACTTAATTATTAAATTGTTTTTATTTAATTTAGAAAAAAAGAAATTAATTGAATTAATTAAATTACTTGAATAAGAATGAAAATAATATGACCAACATCAAGGCATCATAATATTTAAGGGGTACAAATTCCGATTCATCGTAACCATTATTAGAAGAAATTTTGGGCCATATAATATTGTATGATATCTGTACAATATATGCTCTAAGTAAAAACAAACCCAATAAAACTACTACGAGACCAATAATTTCAGTGGGATTAGGATTATCCAATATCTTTTTAACTTTTAAGCCACCTCCAATCATTTATAGTAGAGGAGTAGAAAATAATAATTCTGTTTTTGTTGAATCCAACTGTAAATCCAGAACTTGTTTTACTGGATTCATTATTTGATTTGTGATATAGAATTCATAATCGATTTGTTGATTGTTTTCTTTGATATAATCGACGTGTTCGATTCTATCTCCTTGCATAACTTTTTTTTCCCTTGGTTTTCCTTTACGAGAACCACTTTTATATGGATTTTCATAATCATATAATATTTCTTTGGGTAATTTAATATATGCATAAGGTATTCTGTCATTTGCCTTAGGTTTGTTACCAGGGTCTCTGAAAGCCATTCTATCTGCGAGTACTTTGTGTGCGATTTGTTGTGGATTTTTGTAATAACTATTCAATGCTTTAGTTACTACGAAATATCTAAGTGGAAAATTTTCGGTTCGAATCTGATGTAATGTTTCTTTTAACCATTCAAGTGCTGCTTGAAAATCTTTTTCAATCATAATTTTTTCAATAACATTCCCAAAAACGTGTTTGACGATGGGAGCATTATCACGTCGCTTCAGTACGATACCCATAGCATCTCTTTTACATTCATTGATATCGAATTCATATTTATCGCCAGTATATCTTTTCTTGGATATGAGAATAAATGGCCAAAAAGTCTTTTCATATTCTAAATCTTGTGGTTTTTGAAGTAGGGGTTTATGAAATTCTTTCATAATCCCACCATCTTCATCTTCCCGTTTGATTATACCATTTGTAATAAAATCACCTGCCTCTTGACCACATGTCATACAGTGTTTGAGAGCTTCTTTTCCTTCAAGTAATTTACCGCCCTTTACCCGGCTAAATTTTACAAAGACTGAATCTGTATCACCATAAATAACATCTGGTTTTGGATAACCCTTTTTCTCTGCCCATAACTCAACGCCACGAGAAGCATCATCAATTTTCGACCTGCCAACTGATGTTGTACAGGCTGCAAGATTCATTTTGAATATCGTACTTGTTCTTGCTCCCAACTGTCCATAAACTGAGTTAGCTGTTACTTTATATGCCAACTGTAGACCATCGAGTACTTTTTTCTTGAATTCATTGGGTTCATTTTTCATTAGTTGCTTGGTTTTTTTTCGAGCTGATAGAAGATGGTCGAGAACAGCAGGAATAATACCGATTGGTTTTTCCCCTTCATCAAACATATTGTGTTTTATCATATATTCGGGTTTCAAGAAATGACAAGTAGTTTGAGTTCCTGCATTGACTTTTTCGATAGTATCACCTTTACCTTTGCCCTGATAAATCCAATCTTGATATTTGATTGTGTGATAATTATCTTCACCGATAATAGGTAAAAGTTCTTCATTTTCGATATATGTTTCGTGTGAAATATTCTTCTCAATAATAGATGAAGGATAAAGTGAAGCATAATCCAATACAGCAATGGGGTCATCAAGATAGATTCCTGGTTTCGGGTCAAGAACAACAGCGCCCTCATATCCATCTTGACCTGTTTCGGCTTGTTTTATGATTCGTTTATACCATTCTTCAATTTCCCACGATTTTGGCTTTCTCCAATCGGCATCTTCTATAATCTTTTCTATAATTTCTTCTTTTGTAGAATCATTTTTCACCATCTTGATATAATCTCGAATATTAGGTATTTTCTTGAGGTCTGGTATTCGAGTATTACGTTCACTCGACATCCTCGATACAACTGATGTAATTTTAACACCCTGACCTCTCAGGAAGATATATGAAACAGGTACATAAGAAACATTTGCCATACCCAGATTGTTTGGTATAATATCAAGTAGCAGTAGCAAATTGATACATAGTTCACAATCTTGGACACAGTATTTGGCTACTTCTGCGCGACCTTTTGGCCCACCATATTTGTGCTTATCAAAAATATCTTGGGGTGTGATATCATCTTTATTGAGACACCATTCAACTTTGTGATACATATCAAGGTCCATTCTTAATGATTCATTTAATATGATTCTGTTAGTTTCATTAGTAATAGACTTAATCTTATATTTTTTGCCTTCTTCAAACATTCCTTCGCCAATATTAGTATGTGTTCGAAATGAAATGAAATCTCCATCCTTTAGTTTACCTGTACTGGATACGGTTAATTCATTGTCATCGACTGATTTAATTTTACCACGCATAAAATGTGAGGCAACATTATCGAGTTTGTAAGATTCCAGGTTATGTCCTTTATGAACTTCTTTCTGAATATCAAATAGGATTCTGCCATCCATTGTGATATAATGAAGTGTATTGTCTCCGAGTGCGTTTGAGGATAATTCTTGTTTTTTCATTGTACATTTTTTGCATTTATGTTCACCAGATTTGAATGGTTGAGTATTCATTTTTCCAAAATTCATAAATTTTTTGTATGGGCAACACTTTACGTGATAATAATCATTGCATTTACTGGGGCAAGGAAAGAGTACCTTGGCTCGTTCACCTATGTATTTGAAGTCAAAACCAAAGATATTATAACCAGTAACAAAGTCTGGGTCTTTCTCTCGAATAATTTTCGCCCATGCTAATAGAAGTTCTTTCTCTGATTTACATCGTTGAACAATGATTCCATCTAAGTCATCACAAATTTCCTCATCTTTGAGATTGTCTTGTGGTGCGATTACGATAATATGTCGTGTAAAAACACCTGTCCCAACATCATAGAAGACTGTTCCTATCTGAATAATAGGGTCCCCTTCGACAGTAATGTTTATTTTTTTACATTCATCCTCAATGATTTTTTGAAGAGAATTAATACAATTATCTCTTTCTTTATTTGTACTATTGATATTCATAATGATTTTATCGATACCTTTTTCGCTAATTTCACCCAGGATATGTTTATATATATCGGGACCCGGTTCCTCATTATTTTTTGTTATAATATGATTCATATTTGCGTGTTTGAATGTTCCGTTAAATTGCGTGTAATTCCCAGTAAATCCTGACTCGATTAACTTAAGCAAATTATCTGATATATTATCATTCATTTTTTGTCGAATGAAATCTGGGGAGTTTTTTAGCATTGATTGATAGGAATCAAATACATCCTGGGCCAATTTTTTGAAGTCCTTAGTTGGTTGAGGAAAGTCTCCGTGTGAACTATCACATTCAATGTCGAATGATGCGACTTTATATGAACTAATATCGGTTGAATCAAAGTTAGTGATATTTTTGTAAGAACAGGTATATTCGTGTTTACAAGAATCAAATAGCCCTGTTTTGATATCAACAGTTGTTTTACAGGATATCCATCCGGTTGGATTTATTTTTGTATCGTGAATGAATTTGATAATGGGGTGAATTGATGATTCATACAAATTTGAATCACAATCGGCTGTTCGAGTGACACCTCTCCATTCAGCCAATCTGATTTTACATTTGGGTGATAATGTAATATCTTCTTTAACATTGTAGTGTTCTTTGGTTGCTCGTATAAGTTTCTTCATTGAATCGTGTGTTTTCATATATATTTTGAGAAAATGAAATTTCTGAATATTTTCAGATGCTTTGTTCCAATGAAGCCCATAAAAGTCTTTCGCAAGGTCAATTTGGATTGCTTTTACTTGCTCAAATGTATTCCCCTGGGGGTCTTGACCTGGTTTGAGTTTGCAAATATCTTTGATGAGTTTTACGCCAATAGATTGAGACCATTCATTTGGTATTTTGATGTAAAAGTATGGTTTGAACTTTTTGACGTGTAAAATGATTCGATTATTGTCTGTATCGATGCCGTAGATGGTACATACAAATTCTTTTTCTTTATCAACAACAAGGTCATCTGAAATTATATCAACAATTTGAAACTTTTTCAGGTTACTCATTTATGATTCTTATAGTTATTTCTTTAATAATGATTTAATATATTTGAAAATCAAATTTTTATATGATTTAATAGTAACAAATGAAGGAATTAAGTGCGCTCCTTTTCTGTGTAATGATTGTTTTTGTGTATATTAATTACATAAGAAGGAATTTGTATTTAGATAAGATAATATCAAGTGTTAATAATAAACCATATTATGTCCGTAATTTACCAGATAAGAAATTAGCAGCGGATAAATTAGCGAATATAGGTATTTCTTTACAGAAATTAATAGATTCTCTGGACAATGAAACGGATAATAAGAGATTAAAAGATTCATTTAATTCTGATTATATTACGGAAAATATACCTGGTTCGACATATGTCGCTTATTCATTAAATAAGGGTGAGGAATTATCTATATGTATACGTGAAAAGGATACTGAAAAATTTATTGATAATAATATTATTATTTTTGTTGCAATACATGAACTGGCGCATATTATGACAGAAGAGTTAGGCCATACAGATACATTTTGGAAAAATATGTCTTTCTTATTAAAACGCGCTTCTTCTCTGGGTATCTACAAGATTGTTGATTACAGTAAATATCCAGTAACATATTGTGGTATGAAAATAGATTCAAGTCCCATTAACAAATATTAAATTATTAATATTATATATATCAAATGAGCGACCCTTATCTCAATTTTGATGAAGATAATATTTTATCAGATATACAGGTGAATGTTTTTAGGGTAAGAGGTCCACTAAAGGGTATTTCAGATAAAAATTATGAAGAAAGACGTGATAGAATATTACATGGTGATGTTACTATTTTTAACCCTGGTAATAGATTGAAACCATCTATGGGTGATATAAAGATATCTAAAAGCAAGATAGTCGATAAACAGATATATTTATCTGATACCATTGAGGTATTACTTAACAAGATAGCCCTGAATTGTTGTACCGATGAAGATATTACTGGAAAAGATATTTATGCCTGGATAGATGAAAATAAGAAATCGAATGCTTCATTAAGTTCTTGTTTACCTTTAGGTGTTAAACATGCTGATTTAAAAAAATATATGAATCCTTATACTGAAAAAAATTATGATGATAATTTTGCGAATGTAGATGGTTCTGTAAAACGAAATCCCAAATATTCATTAGATTACTATTCTTCTTATAATTCTTATTTGACGGGTATGAAAGAATTTAATATTTATTTCTGTACGGCCAGCGATATGATTGCTTATGTAAAAAATAATGAAAAACTTCAAGAACTCGATGATAATTTGTTACTAAATGGTTATCTTCGTAAATATCTTCCTTTGTATCAAGATGATGATAAATCATACAAAACCACAATCTCAAAGAAGTTAGAATTTAATGAATATCAAAGAGCTATACAGGATATTGAAATATCAGAATATCCTATTGATGCTCGACCAAATACATTAATATATCGCAACAGAATTCTGGATAATGCACTAGATATTTTCAAGATTTTCAAGGAATTTGAACTAAGTGATGTTGTTCCTTATATGAGAATTCAGGTTGATTCTTATTTAGATTCATACATCAAGATGAATAAGGAGTGTGTTAATCGGACATATAAACACGATTCATCAAAAACTGTTACAAAGGAATTATTTGAGAGATGGAATCGTAGCATTTATTTGCCGAATGGATTTACAATTCCTAGACCAATAGATAAAACAAATAGTATTACATTTGTAATATATGATATTAAGACAACTAATTATGTGACAATGATACTTTATTCGACTGGTTCTTGCGTAGTCTATTGTGAAAAACTAATGAGGATTGGTGTATTTACAAATAAAATAATATCATCTTTTATTGAAAAATGCAATAAAACGATTCGAAAAATAAATAATGCTGATTATTCTTATAATAATTTAAAAATACTGAATGTCTTAAAAATACCATCGCAGATAAATATTTCATATTTATATGATATATCCGATTATAATATTAAGATTCTTAAAAAGCCATTCAAGAATTTATCAAGTGAATTTTTGATTATTGAAGAAGATGAAAATAAACCACTTCATTTATTATATTGTAAATCAAGTGATTATGAGAATCCGCAAACATCTTTGAATTTCATATCAATATTGAAGAAAAAACAACTACTTGATGATAATATTATTGAATTGCTTTCCCAGAGATATAATATCTCCACCAAGAAGGCTCGGGAAGATGTAGATGATTGGAATCGTATTAATTTAATAAAGCATATTAAAATTGATGAAAAACAGATAGATACATCAATTATTATTGACAAAGTATTGGACCGAATAAAAGTATCAATAATAGGTATTCCTACATTAGAGATTTTACACGAATTGATGAAATGTATTAATTTTATTATGGGTTCTTACAAAGAAAAGCGAATTAATAAAAATAATGAATTGAGTTCAGATATATTACAGTTATTCAAAGGAAACACAACGAAAAATATTTTGACTCATATAAAATCTGCCCCTGAACCTGAACCAGAACCAGAAGAAGAACCAGCGCTCGAATCTGAAGCTGATTTAGAACCAGAACCAGAACCTGAGTCATCAATCACAGAGTTTTACAATGATAAGGATGATAATCAATCTGAACCTGAATCAGATTCTGAATCAGATTCTGACTCAGATTCTGATGATTATGACCGTATAGATTCATCTGATAGTCAATCGGGTTCTGGTAAGGCGGGTTCTGGTAAGGCGGGTTCTGGTAAAGCGAAAGGTAAGGCGAAAGGTAAAGCGGGTAAAGAAGATGATGATGAGGATGAATCTAAATATCCAAACAAAAGATATTTCATTAAAAGGTTAGAGCAGCGTGACCCTGATTTAATTAGTTACAAGGCGAGGACGCCCGGGGGAGAATATGCAAAGAAATGCCAAGCGGCACAAGATAAACAGCCCATAGTATTGACGCAGGCGGAACTAGACGAAATAGATAACAAGACTGGATTTCCAAATGAAGGTCGTTCTTATATGAAGCCGCGTAGAGTTGATGGTCCAGGTCGGGATGATTTATTTTACATATGTCCAAAGTTTTGGGATAGAAAACATCAGATTCCATTAGACCCATTAGAAGAATATCATCCGATAGAGGTTGATGAAGAAGGTAATAAGACGATAAAATATCGCGATTTTGTATTTTCGAGAGAAGATAAAGATAATTCAAATTATATCCTTGAACGGACTGGTAGAGCTGCGAATCGAGAAGATAGTGATTCTTATTGGAATCGAAATCCTTCTGAAACAAATAATATTGAATCTTACAATGTTCAATTCATTCAAGATGATAATCATCCCGATTTATTATCATTGCCGTGTTGTGGTAAAAAGGCAGCAAAAATAGGACACGTGGGAGATGGTAAGGTGAATGTATTAATTCACGGTGAACAGGGCCCGTCATGGGTATTAGGTTATATTCCAGAGAGTGAATATATCAAAAATAAGGGTGAGAAGACAGAATATAAAATAAATGAAAAGGATGAATACAAAGTAAATGTGAATGGTAAATTGGGTATGTATCATATAAGTTTATTAAAGCCGGCGAGGCGCGGTGATACAGGTTTAATATTAGATTTTCCGCTTAAAATAAATTCCAATGGTCGCATTAATGAAATACTACAAGATTTTTTCAATATGAGAAGAGCTTGTCCAGTATTAACTGCTAAAAGGGGTAAAAATGGTTTTTATAGGAAAGGTATTATGCAGGGACCCGATGCGTTTTTGAATTCAATTGATATCATTCATTGTACAAATTCAAATAATCCAGAAATAACCAGACCAAGACCTAATTTGACAAAATTGAAGAAAAGAATAATGGATGATATAAAGAATCCTAATTTTAGATTATCATCTGTTGCAGGTGGAGCATTTATTCAATATTTCAGAAGTGAAAACATAGATGTTACATCGAATGTGAGAAAAAATATAGAGATGAATGTGCTGGATAATTTTGAAAAATATCTAAATACAAATGAACCTAATGATGAAAAATTACTCTTACCCTTGCTCAGAGAAATAAGTCAGATGCCGAACAATGAAACTTTTCAGGGGAAAAAGGTAAATATTATTGTATTTGAAGAAAAAAATGAAAAAATATCAATAGTGGAACCCGTGGGTAAATTAAAACTAATCGATGATGGATATTTTGGCGCAATCTATAAATCTGATAATAAATATGAACCAATGCTTTATTATTATGATGATTCAATTTATGGATACCTATATGATAGAGTTGAGAGTGAATCACTCATAAAGGGTGATGATATTATTTTTCAGGATACTATAGCATCAATTATATCAAAAACTAAAACTAAATATAAAATTCACATCAAAGATACTGATGATAAAATAGAGATAGATAATGTAGATATTCAAAAGTTTAATATGAAGAGTATAATAGATATCATTGTAGATTTCATTCGGAAGCAAAATGGTAAATTTTCTATCAATAAAGAAATTATAAGTGCTGGTCCAGATTTAGACAAGGTAATGTCAGAGATAGGATATGAACAGTTAAATAATGGATATTATGATACATATAATCGTTTATCATTTATTGAGTATAAAGAAAAGAAGGCACGTGGATTCAAGCGTGTTACTTTACCGATTAAACCAAAATCATTATCAGAATATACTCTTTCTAAAAAAGATTTACCGAAACCAGTAAAGGATATAAAAGGTCAGTCTCTATTGTATGTTTTAAAATATTTGAAAAATATAGATGAAAAGATTAATGAATTATTCGAGGGTAAATATCTACTTTATACAGAAAATATGAAGGTTATCATTGATGAAGGTAATAAAATGATGGGATTATTATTGGCGTGTGGTCTTGTTTTGCCGTTGGATGGCAAAACTTATACCAAAAATTGCAAATTAGAAAATTTACAACGAATGTCTTTAATAGATATTCAGAATAAATATTTAGTTGGTTCGATAACAGCAGATAAGGTTCACGATTATTATCAAAAATATAATGCTGATAATGAGTCTTTATATTCATCATTTACATCAATATACAATGAAATAAGGGGGAATCCATTATTAATCAAGGAAGTTAATCATATATTAAATCATTCTATCATGGTTCAAATTCATAAACGGATAAAATTATTTAGAATTCTACGTGAGAATTCTGATTCTATTTCAGATTCAGCCCTGAAAAAATTCATCGAATATTTACTAATTCACGGCTTAGATGAAATAAACAAGATGTTTATACATAAATTCATCTCTCTTAAAGAAATGAAGATTACTAATACTTCAGAAAAGGAGATATTTTATTCTATGAAAGATATTCTGAATGAATTATATGATTCATTATTTATGAAGAAAAGTGATTTTGTACGTGATATTTCTTTTTATGATGAATACAATCCAAATATCCAACGAAAATTATTACGCACTAAATTACATAAACACCACGTTTCTTTCACAACAAAATATCCGAACTTATTGAATAAATTATTTTCAGGTCATATCAAAGTTTTAAAAGATATTGTTTATGGTTCAAGTGATATAAATATAATATCGGATATTATACTTCATATACCAAGGTTAGTAAGCGAACAAAATATTCAAGAACAATTAATAAATCGTGTAAAACTGAATAAGCAATCTTGGAAAAATCAAAATATAGTCCTGTACGGTTCGTCAGAACCGGCTAATACTTTGAATGTTTATAAGAATAATGAAGAATTAATTAATGATATGGGTGAACCAAATTATTATTTAACATTATATGATTTGAAATTATTATCGGGAATCTTAAATATCGGTTTTGTTTTATTTACGAATCGTTATACCAATAAATATAGTCGATTTGAGACATATATTATTTGTAATAAGAAGGTAATTAAACAAGATTTGGATGTATTACCATTGGATATGATATGCTTATATCAGGATTTTGATGATGAAAATGATGACAATGATGACAAAACATTTAAGCCCATTGAGATAAACGAACAGAATTATACAAATTTGCAAATATTAAGGAAAAATACTGAATTTAATAGAGTCTTAAATAAGACATTCAAACTCTAATAAACAATTATTATATATTATTTATTATATTGTAATGAAATTATTTACATTAAAAAGAAATAAACGGACAAAACGGCATAAACGAACAAAACGGCATAAACGAACAAAACGGACAAAACGGCATAAACGGACAAAACGGAAAAAATCAAAGGTAACTACTGTCAAGGGGCAATCGAATCTTGTATTAAAAATGCTAAGAGATTTGAAATGGCCTAAAACTGCTAGGTCAAATGTCTTGCGAAAGGGTCAAGTAGGATATGAAGGATTTGCTCTGGGAATAGTAACATCTTGGGCTGGAAAGGGTGATAAAAAGGGTTATCGTAAGATATTATCAGCAAAAACTCAAGATCCTAAATATAAAAAGTTATTCCGTGAAACAAAAAAATTAATGAGATTAAGAGACCCCAAATTTAAGTTCACCTCAATTCAGTATAATAAGAATCATATGGCTGCGAAACACCGAGATGCTAAAAATATGGGCATATCTTATATTATTGGTCTTGGAGATTATAAGGGTGGGGAATTATTAATATATGATGAAAATGACAAAAATCCAGTTGCTCATGATATTAAAAATAAATTCAATACATTTAATGGGTCAATCTATCCCCACGAGACGAAGCCATTCACTGGTGAAAGATATACACTTGTATTCTAT